>Ga0208297_1000240_pt1 | contig 137984 bp, 124 predicted proteins | sample LMS_cellobiose_e_FD_187367 | JGI IMG/M metagenome (GOLD analysis project Ga0208297, IMG submission 187367) | Rumen-fistulated moose microbial communities from Alaska, USA - LMS_cellobiose_enrichment (SPAdes) (version 2) | ecosystem: Host-associated > Mammals > Digestive system > Stomach >...
CCATACCGAACCCGGAAGTTAAGCCCTCCAGCGCCGATGGTACTGCCCTGGAGACGGGGTGGGAGAGTAGGTCTTTGCCGGGAATTTATTTTCCAGGACGGTGCATCATTTTATGCGCCGTCTTTTTTTGCATTTTTTATGTATTAAGTGCGCCGCCCTTTTCGGGCTGATACCACCAGCTAACGACCTGGCATTTGCTCAGGCTGTTTTATTTTCGGAATGCGGTTTTCTAAAGCAGCGTTCTAATTACTCAACTTAAAAAATATATTTTTCAGAGAGTAACGTCCGATGGAGGGGTTTGCATGGACCTAAAAGCACTGCTGAGGACTTCATGGGATATATATCTGAAAAATTTCCTGCTCATCTGTGGTGGATTTCTGGTTGCGGCCTTATTAGGTGGGATCACGGTTGGCATTTTAATTGGACCCATGATGGCAGGGTTTGTAGCACTCTGCACTGCCATTTTTAAGGGTGAAAAGCCCCCATTTAATGTGATCTTCTCCCGAATGTCGTTTTTCCTGCCAACATTGCTGGTTACGGTAATTGGCGCTGTGGCACTGCTGCTGCTGTCACTGATCAATTTTGTGCCGGTTCTGGGGTGGATATTATATCCGGTATTAGCTGCCGTGATAATGTCTCTGACGCTCTTGGTTATCACCGCCATTTCCGAACACGGTTACTCGGTAATGACTGCTTTTCAGTTTGGAATCAGGTACCTTCTGAGCAGGCCGCCATTCTTGCTGGCGATTGCCATATCTGGACTGATTACTGGCCTGATCTCATTAATAATCCCATGGATTTACTGGTTAATTGCCTTATTCGCTTTTCCGTTGTTTGCGCTGTTTATTATGGTATGCCTACACTCAACAGGCTTAACGGTTGGCGGCCATCTAACTGACATCAAGGTCATCAAATATGGCGGTCTGGCCCTAATCGGTCTGATGGTACTGGGTTTAATCTTATGGGCAGTCTTCGGCTGGCGGGTATCGACTTTCGGTAGCAGAGGTTTTCTGCGCGGCGGAATCGCAGGCAGCGCGCTGCGGAGCGGAGTGTCTATAAAAGGCACTGATGCCGAAGGCAATGAAATCAAATACGGAATTGGACTTAGGCTGCCCAAAGGCTTTCCGCGAGATATTCCCATCCAAAAAAACGCCACAATCTTATCCACTCAGGATTTGGATGACGGACAAACCGCGGTTAATTACATGGTTGATCAACCTGTTTCCGAAACTCTCGCATATTTCCAAAAGGAATTGCCGCGCAAGGGCTGGCGCGTTGAGGAAGAAAGCAGCATACTGCTCTTTTCGGCATTGACAGCGTACAAAGGACAGTACCGCTTGAATGTTGTCGCGCTGGGTGATGATGAAGTGTCGAATGTGACTTTGACTGTTGAGTCTGTAGAATAAAATAACTTTCTAAAACAAACACCCCTTGATGGGGTGTTTTTTGTAAGAGCGGGAAAACTGTAAACTGTAAACTCACGGAGCAAACAGTTAATCCCCAGTATATACCAAGAGAGGTTAAAATCCGGGGCATAGGAAAATTTGAGTTAATAACGAATAAACTAATTATGGCATATGGGCTTGATTGAGCTGGTGCGAGGAGAGATAAAATGCGCAGAGTGGTTTGTCAACTTGATGAAAAACTGGCGGATCGGGCTTTCAGGCTGGCATCGGAGCTGGGAATCAGCCGTAGCAAATTAGTGCGTCAGGCGCTGGAAAATTACATTGAAGAGTACCGGCAACAACGCATAGCGCAGATGAAGGTTGGATACAAGCAAATGGCTAAGACAAATCTGGATTTGGCAGAAGAAGCTCTGGCATGCTCGGAAGCGGATTGGGAGTCCTATGAGGATCGATTGTTGGAGGGCGAATCGGGTTGATTAAGAGGGGCGAGATTTATTTCGCCAGCCTCAACCCGGTTATAGGTTCTGAACAAGGCGGCTTGAGGCCGGTATTAATTATTCAAAATGATATAGGTAATACTTACAGTCCAACCACGATTGTTGCAGCGATCACTTCTCGTATGAAACGCGCCAAACTGCCGACACATGTAGAAATCAAGAACAGCCAATCGGAACTGGAACGAGATTCAGTAGTGTTGTTGGAACAGATTCGAACTATAGATAAACGCCGACTGCAGGAAAAAATCGCGACTTTGGACGAAGAAAGCATGGAGCGAGTCAAAAAAGCACTTGAGATCAGTCTCGGTTTGGTCGATATCTGAATTAGTGATCAGGGAATGAACATTGGCCGTTGCGAAGGACGGCCTTTATTCTTGTAGGCGATACTCCTGCCAATAACCTATGATCGGCCTATTTCGGGCGACAACTGATCAGGCAGCCGAAATGCCCGATAAAGGATTTGGAGGAATCAGGGCGAATAACTTGCCTTTGGAAGGTGGTATATTTGAAACCAGTTATTGGAATTACACCTGGCTGGGAAGCGATTGGAGGACAAGAGAAGAACACACTGGCTTGCGTTTACTGGAAAGCCGTGGAGATGGCCGGTGGGCTGCCAGTTTTGCTACCTTATCTTAATGAGGCAAATCTGGCTGAGTTGATCACCAAGCTTGACGGACTGGTCTTGTCTGGAGGCGGAGATTTGGAGCCCCGGACATTCGGGGAGCAAGCCCTGTCTGAAGACCTCCTTAAGGCGGTATCTCCGGAACGTGATCGTGCGGAACTAAGCCTATGCAGATTGGCCGCTCAGGAACAACTACCGCTGCTTGGCATTTGCCGGGGCGCACAGGTAATGAATGTTGCCTTTGGGGGAACCCTGTATCAGGATATCTCGGCTCAGCTGACGGATAGCAACGTGCATAGTCATTGGCAGAAAGAGCCGCGCTGGCAGGCGGCCCACACTGTCAATATTACACCGGGAACACTTTTGGAAGCCTGTTATCGGACGAATCATGTTGAGGTTAATACCTTTCATCATCAATTGGTAAAAGACGTTGCCCCGGGTTTTGTTGTGTCAGCCTATTCAGATGATGGCCTGATAGAAGCAATCGAGCATCCAGGCTGGCCCTTTGCCCTGGGGGTGCAATGGCATCCCGAATGTATGTGGGAACGTAAGCCGATTCATCTTGGACTTTTCATAGCACTGGTAAAGTACGCCTCCGGGCGACATGACAGAAAGGGGTCAAATAATTAATGAATACAAAAGAAATCCTACAAGTCGCACTAGATTTGGCTGGCATTTCCGAAACACCTGCTGATTCAGGGATCCTGGTTGAGGGAGAATCGATTAAGCGCCTTTATATGGGTGTCGATGTAGATACGGCTGAATTGCTGCTTGCTCGCCAGCTAGGGGTCGATGCCGTATTGACGCATCATCCTGCGGGAGGAACCACTCGCATTGACTTTCATAAAGTAATGGAATCTCAAATTGATCATATGGTAAAGGCAGGAGTGCCCATTAATAAGGCTCAGAAGGCATTAAGAGACAAAATGGGCGAAATTGAGCGGCGCGACCATGCCGGTAACTATGATCGGGTTGTATCTGCAGCGCGTCTGCTGCGCATGCCATTGGTTGGCATTCATCGGCCAGCCGACATTTTGTCGGAGCAGTTGATTCAGGTGCATCTGGACCAGAAGCTTGGTAAGAACCCCAAAGCCCGTCTCAAGCAGTTAGTGGAGGCGTTGTCCGAATTACCGGAGTTTCAGGCGGCTCAAACCAAACCCGCGATTAGGGTTGGTTCAGAAGAAGACTATACGGGCAAAATATGGGTGGCTATGGCCGGTGGTACCAATGGCGGCTCCAAAGTGATTAAGGCCTATTTTGAGGCGGGCATTGGAACTTTGGTTGTCATGCATATGCCTGAGGATGTTATCAAAGAAGTACGTGAACAGGGTATTGGCAATATTGTTGTAGCCGGTCATATGGCCAGCGATTCAGTTGGCTTGAATATCCTGGCGAAAGCCTATGCTGAACGTGGTATTGAGGTTATCAGAGGTTCTGGGATTGTAACGCCCGGTGCGAGATAACCTAGTATAGGGGTGTCGAATTATGAAACGAGTTGTCAGCGTGAGCATTGGTTCATCAACGCGCAACCATAAGGCTACAATCAATGTCATGGGAGAGCAGGTCAGCATTGAAAGAATCGGAACGGATGGTGATCTGCAAAAGTGCTTCGCCATAATGCGCGAACTTGATGGACAAGTTGATGCTTTTGGACTCGGAGGCACCAACTTCTACCTCACCGTGGCCGGCCGCAAGTATCCGATGAGCAGTGAGCTCAAATTGGCAAAGGGTATTCGTACACCAATTGTTGATGGCAGTAATATTAAGAGCGGCTTTGAGAGCCGTCTGCCGGATTTTCTGGCTACTGAGACGGGTGTGGATCTGAAAACCAAGAAAGTGCTGCTGATGAGCGCTGTGGATCGCTATGCGCTAGGCGAAGCACTTGAGAAGACAGGCTGCGAGCTATTCGTAGGCGATTTTTATTTCGCGCTTGGTTTGCCGATTGTGCTGCGTTCGCTCATGCCAATTAAGCGCATCGTTCCGGTAGTGTTGCCTTTGGCTTTGAAGCTTCCGTTCGGTTCCATTTACCCGACTGGCAAGAAGCAAGAAGAGATAAAGCCAACCAGCTTTTCCCGCAAGGCTTTTGACTGGGCGGATATCATTGCTGGCGATTTCCATTACATCCGGCGTTATATGCCGGAAGATTTGAAGGACAAGGTCATTGTAACGAATACTGTGACACCGGCGGACAAGGAACTGCTCTCCAAGAGAGGCGCCGCGCTGCTGATCACAGCCAGTCCGGATTTTGAAGGACGGTCTTTTGCCACGAACGTCTTAGACGCTCTGGTGGTGGCTGTCTCTGGCAAGCGGCCGGAAGAACTTGGCCAGCAAGGCTATCAGGAATATATTACCAAGCTGGATTTACGCCCCAGGTTTGAACGTCTGCAGTAATATCGGATTCCCCTTAGCTCATAATAGTAGATCAGGACTATGTTTGCGGCATAGGTTTGCTTTTCAGTAAAGCGAGGCTGTGCTTGTGACATAGGCCTGATTTGACGAATTCATGAGCGGGGGGAAGTGCGGTGCGTCAATCGCGGTCGAAGTCAGAAATGAGGTCGCAGTCGCAACCGCGCCCGCGTCCGCAGGGAGTATTGATGGCGCGAGATACTTTATCGGCGGCAGGTCTGATTATTCTATTGCTAATACCTTTGACAGGCATTTTGATGCCGATCATCAAGCAAGATCCGATCAAGACCCTGTTCTTTAGTATTCTGGCGCAGGCGATGGCCATTGTTGCCGGTACCTGGATCATCACCAAAACGCGGGGCGTTCCCTGGTCAAAGCTAGGCTGGCGCGGAAATGGCAATGTCATTGCGATTGGTTTGATCGCCGGAATGGCCGTTTTTGGCTTGATTCAGCTGGTGGGATGGCTGTTTGCCATTGAGTATGGCAGTGGGTCCGCTAACAGTTTGCTTGCTGGCGCGATACAGAGCAAACAGCCGTTTTATGCATTACCGGCGTTGATACTTGCCTCCGGGATACTGGCGCCGTTGTCGGAAGAGCTGTTTTTCCGCGGAGTGCTCTGCACCGGCCTGAGCAATAGCTATGGATCTACCATTGGGATCATGGTCAGTTCCGCAATTTTTACTGTCTTGCATGGCGACTTCTCACTGGCTGCGCTGCTGATCTTTTTCGCTGGTACAGTCTTTGCATTGTTATATCAAAAAAGCGGTTCATTATTGGTGCCGATCATTGCCCATGGGGTACATAATATACTGACCACACTGGCCGCTTTTATTTTTTGTCAGAGGTGAAGGAAGGGCTTGCATCTGAACAACGGGCATAATCATCACAAAGAGCAAAATCGGCACAACGAACACAATATACTTAATGACCTTAATGGGCGGATTACGTGTGAACTAATCACCAATTCGGCTGAAGAAACACGCAATTTGGCCAGCCGCTTTGGCAGAATAGCTGAACCCGGTTCCGTTTTTTTGTTGTGCGGAGATTTAGGCACCGGAAAAACAGCCTTTGCCCAAGGCCTGGGAGCAGGTTTGGAGGTCAAAGAACCAATTAGCAGTCCTTCATTTAGTTTACTGAAGGAGTATGCTTCCGGCCGGTTGCCTTTTTATCACGCTGATTTATATCGGGCGGGCGCTGCCGCCCTTGCAGATATTGGGTTGGACGATGTCATCAGTAGCGGCGTAGTAGCCGTTGAATGGGCTGACCTGGCTCCGCTGGAGTATTTTGAGGAGTACTTACTGATCAGATTTACCGGGTTGGGGCCGGAATCAAGGAAGCTGGTATTTCAGCCGGTAGGCAGCATGAGTGAGCGACTCTTGGAGGCGGTTTTGGACACATGAGAATACTAGCCGTTGATTCCTCATCGATGACTGGCAGTGCAGCAATTCTTGAGGATGATCGTATTATTGCTGAATGCGCCCTCAGCCTGCAGCGCACGCATTCCGAACGGCTCATGCCAGCGATTGACTGGTTGTTTAGTCAGAGCGGACTGAGTGTGGATCAGATCGACCTATTTGCCGTCAGTACGGGGCCGGGCTCATTTACCGGTCTCAGGATCGGTCTGGGTACAATTAAAGGGCTGGCTTTTGCCCTGCATAAGCCAGCTATTGGTGTTTCAACCTTGATGGGCCTGGCTGCAGGTGTACCGGCCTGGAATGGAACAGTGATCACCTTGATTGACGCCAGGCATCAGCACGTTTTTGCAGCTGGATTTCGAGTTGCCGGCAGCGGCCACGGCGGTGGCCACGGCAGTGGTATTGCCGGTGGCATCGGCGAAGGTGCGGACGATGGCATGGGCGTTACAGGTAGCGCAGGCATGCCGGAATATATGGCCTCCGAGGCCTATTGCTCAGTTCTGGAGTTGCGCGACAAGATTGGTCATTTGAAACCCCCATTTCTTTTCGTTGGCGATGGTGCAATTGCTAATCAGGAGTTGTTGCGGACAGGCTTTCCGGAGTCCGCTTTTGGAGGTAGGGCAGCCGCAGCGGTGCGCGCAGGAGATATTGGCCGGGTTGCTTTATGGCGCTGGAACAATGATCCTATGGCGGATCCCGAAATGTTGACTCCGAATTACTTGCGCCTTTCAGAAGCTGAAATCAAACTGGAAAAGAAGGATGAAGCCTGTGGAACCGATTAGCATCAGAAAAATGGGACTGGACGATCTTGATCGGGTGATGGAGATTGAGCACAAATCCTATACCCTGCCCTGGAGCTATACTTCTTACGTTTATGAGCTTGTAGAAAACAGTCGTGCCCTGTATATCGTGGCGCAGCTGGGGACAGAAGTGGTTGGCTATTGCGGGATGTGGATCATTTTTGACGAAGGTCATATTACCACCATAGCCGTAGACCCGGCGCACCGGCGCAAAGGGATTGGCCGCCGGTTGATCGAGGCCTTAATGGAGATGGGTGCTACTCAGGGAGTCAAGCGGTTTACTTTGGAAGTCAGGGTGAGCAATCTTAATGCTCAATCTTTATATAAAGCCATGGGGTTTCAGTCGGTAGGGATCAGAAAAGGTTATTACAGCGATAATGGTGAAGACGCCTATATTATGTGGTGTGAACCAGCGGACGAGGTGAGTTCACTTTCATGAGCACGTACACTCTGGGTGTTGAAACTTCCTGCGATGAGACTTCGGCTGCTGTTGTGCAGGACGGCGCGACCATATTGTCCAACATTATCTCTTCGCAAATTGATAGTCATAAGGTATTTGGCGGTGTAGTACCAGAAATCGCTTCCCGCAAACATCTGGCGAATGTGCTGCCGGTCATTCAAGAGGCTCTGTCGCAGGCGGGCATGACCATTGCAGACATTGATCAGATTGCGGTTACCTGTGGTCCAGGTTTGGTTGGGGCCCTGCTAGTCGGCGTTACTACTGCCAAAGCCATTGCCTATGCCCGTAAATTGCCGCTGATACCGGTTAATCATATCGAAGGTCATATCTTCGCCAATATGCTGGGGCGTGCGACGATACCCGCTCCTTTTTTATGTCTGACGGTTTCGGGCGGGCATACCGATTTGCTCCTGGTTGAAAAACCTGGCGAGTATCTGCATCTCGGCGGAACCAGAGATGATGCTGCAGGCGAGTGTCTTGATAAAGTTGCACGCGTCCTGGGATTAGGTTATCCGGGAGGGCCGGAAATAGAGCGGGCTGCCGCATCAGGGAATCCAGAGGCCTTTGATTTTCCCATGGTACTCAGCGGACATAAGACCTTTGATTTTAGCTTCAGCGGCTTGAAAACGGCCGCTATTAATCTGATAAATCATTACCGTCAACGGGGTCAGGCCATCCCGGTCTCCGATCTGGCAGCCGCTTTTCAAAAGGCGGTCATTGATCAGTTGATTGACCGGACCGATAAAGCGCTCCGGGAATATTCTCCGGCGGCTCTGCTATTGTCAGGCGGAGTAGCAGCTAATGGCCTGCTGCGCCAGGAGATCGTCCGTCTGGCAGAGCATCACGGAATCGCACATTATATTCCCGAACAAGCGCTATGTACTGATAATGCTGCCATGATTGCAGCCGCAGGTTATCACCGCTCACTAATGCCTGGTTTTAGCCCCGCCGATTTAACCCTGAACGCCTATCCCGAACTTCCAATATATGGACTAAAACCAATTTTATGAGCACCATCTGTGGATAACTTTGCAATCCTCGTAATACCGCGTATAATCAAATGTTAACCGATAATAGGCCACTTAGCTGGGCTTATGGTGTTTTCTGCGAAATTATCCCCTGCGATTAGTACAAAATTGTGGACAAATATGTGGACTGTGTGGAGAAAACTGCGGAACCATGCGACATATAAACGTTTCCTAAAAGGTACCTCCGCAAGAACGCAAAACATAGCAACTTTTCATCAAAAGGGCTTGTCAAAACCGGAGAAAATGCAGGAAAAAGAGGCTACCTGTGGAAATAAAGCTAATAGGTTTGGCTTCTGCTATTACTTGCCGCTTTGGACGGGAAGGAGTGATCAGCCAATGAGAAGAATATTGTTATCCATATCATTTGCTGCGATAATGCTGTTCTTGTTTGTCGGAGTTGCCGCAGCCGCGCCAACTGTTCCAAGACCGGCTTCCATGGGCGGAGCGTTTGTTGCAGTTGCTGATGATGCAAGCTTGAGTTTATATAATCCGGCCGGAATTCACCAGCTCAAATTTGGGTTTGTGTCGGCCCCGTCTTTTCAGGGTAATATTGGAACCATCATTGACGTGATTACGAATCTCAGCGATATTGATTGGTCAAAAATAGAAATGGATGCCATTGATGACATTGGGACCAATCTCTATAATGCAATCGGCAATGATCCACTGCTGATTTCGCCGGATTATTATTTTAGTCTGACTTCGCGCTGGGTGGGGCTTTCCGCAGCCGCCGAAGCCAAAACTGATCTGAAGCTCGTTACCGGGACGGCAACTTCTGAACATGTTCCGGTGGGTACCGTCAGTTTGGACGCTGAGGCGACCATATCGACCGGCTTTAAAGTTGAGTTAGACTCATCGCTGGATTGGATTTCTTTTGGTCTGAATATAAATGCCGGTTATTATTGGGGAATGACCACCACTTATGATTCCGCCACTACAATATTCACCACCGAAATAAGCAATAATGCGGCTATTTCGTTTGATTTGGGCGTTCTGGCCAAGGTCGGGACTTCAGTTCAGGTTGGGGCGGTTGTCAACGATTTGTTCTGGATTCCAATCACCGGTGCAAGAACTTTGTACAGCAAAGACCTTACCAGTGATACAGTCATTGATGATGGTGTCACCGATGATACCTGGTCACCAGAAAAACCCTATGTGTCTCTGGATTTAGGAGTGGCCTTTGCTCCTCCCGATAGCGGTATGACATTGGCGGCTGATCTCCATGGAATCGAATTTGGCAAGGGTAATAAGGTTCCATTCAGTATTAATTTTGGATTTGAACAAGTATATAAGCCAGTAGCGCTTAGATTTGGTGTAGCATTCAGAGAAAAAGCCAGTTCTTTTGCAGTTGACTTTTCGTGCGGACTTGGTCTGGTGCTAAAGTGGTTCAATACGGATTTTTGCCTTGTTTATACCAAAAATGAGCCGCTGAACATCGGTCTCTCAATGGGGGTATTGCTCTAGTTCCAGCGGGCAGAAATATTCTAGCGAATTGGCTATGCAGGCCTAAGTGCATGACCGCCGTTTCGACGGCGGTCTTTTATGAGGAAGTGTTTATTATTTATCAGTTGGAGAGAGGGTGCGGCCTTGGGACATAAACGTGGACGCAAAATAATCATTATTACTCTGGTAGTGCTATTTGTGCTGGCTGCCATTGTATTGTCGGCCTACTTATGGCTGAATAACAGTCCGTTTTCCTCGCAGCAGGGCGTTAACGTTCTGGTCTTGGGCACGGATATTAATCTGGAATCGGAAACTGAGGCAGAGGCGTCTGATCAGCCAGCCAAAGACGTTCGGACAGACACTATCGTAGTAGTCGGTATCCGTAATGGCGGGAATTCTGTGGCGGGCATTTCGGTACCACGCGACACACTGGTAGAGATCCCAGGGCACGGGGTGACGCGAGTCAATGCGGCCCATATGGAAGGCGGCGTGCCGCTGACAATCGAAACTTTGGAAAATTTTCTTGATGTCTCTCTGCCGTATTATGCCAAGGTCGATTTCGCTGCATTTATAGATTTAATAGACTTCTTTGGCGGTATAATGATTGATGTCGAACGTGATATGCACTATACTGATAAGTCACAAGGCTTATACATTGATCTGAAGAAGGGTAACCAGCTGCTCAACGGTGATAAGGCTTTACAATATGCCAGATTCCGCATGGATCCAATGGGGGATATCGGCAGAGTAAAGCGGCAGCAGAAAGTAATTAAGGCTTTGGCCAAAGAAGCACTGACCTTCAAGAACATCTTGAAATGGCCACGTGCGTATCGTATGATTAAGGAGCATTCGGATACTAATCTGACGGTCTGGGATATCATTCGGCTAGGGTGGACTCTGAGAAATTTCAGCTTTGAGGATTTTCATCTGACTACCTTACCGGGGCAATTCTATGGAGTATACTGGAAGGCGCAAATGGATGAAGTAATTGAGGTTGTCAGCGAGAATTTGGCGCAGTTACACTGATCAGTTACACTGATGCGTCTTTGTGGGATGCAATGAGGCGAATGGCTCAATGCGATATCTTTGGCATGACTGACTGGTTACCGATTGATTATTATGAGGGCAAGGTAGGGGTTTTTGTTGAAAGCGGATGTAATCTTATTTCCTTCAGGAATAAATGGGAAAGAATTACAGGGCAAAGTGGCAGTTGTTATTGATGTATTACGTGCCAGCACAACAGCAATCACCGCACTGACTAATGGATGTCAGGCAATTATACCAGCCATGGATGTCACAGAAGCCGGCGAGCTTGCCCGCAGGTTGGGAGACAATTGTGTTCTGGGCGGAGAACGTAATGGACTGAAAATTGAAGGTTTTCATCTGGGCAACTCCCCCCGGGAATATACCGCGGAAGTTGTAAACGGCAAAACGATTGTGCTTACAACCACTAATGGCACCAAAGCGATCCGGATGGCGACCGGAGCCAGCCAAATTTTGATAGCATCGTTCGCCAATATTGCGGCTATCGTAAAACACCTTGCCGCTCAGAATATGGATGTGTCGCTGATTTGTGCCGGACGCCACGGCGGTTTCTCGTTTGAGGACACTGCTTGTGCCGGTGCCATAATTGAAGCATTGAAGCCGGACTATCTGACCGATTCAGCCAGAATGGCACATATTATTTATAAGCGCGGAGCCAGTAAACCGGAAATGCTGGTTGCCGCTTCCGAACACGCTGAATATCTCGAATCAATCGGTTTCGGAGCAGATATTGAATTCTGCGCCCGAATGAACTGGACCGAAACGATACCTGTCTTCCAGGACAGCCGTCTGGTGGTATTGCGGTAGAGGTGTAAGCGGACAAAGGATGGTAGAGCGGTGGCCAGTGAGTGGCGCGGCGGCGTGGTGGCGTGGCCCGAAGCCAGCGGTGCGCCACAGGGCAGTGCGCTACAGGTAATTGAGCAATAGTAAAAAGCGGGTCTATCAGGAATTACCTGATAGATCCGCTTTATTATTGCGAGGTACCCGATGGGATGGCACTGAATTCGGCTGTTCATTGCCGTAACATACTTGCCATGACCCTAGCCGAGCAACAAAAGCTCTGCCAGAGAATTAGCTTAGAACAACCAGGAGGCGGTGGCATAGTGCAGGCCGCTTCCAGATGCGGTTTGCCCCGAGAGATATGCATAATCAAGTGTAATGGCAGCCGTGTCACTGAAAGGAATAGTCAGTCCAAGGCCAGCAGTAAATTTACTATGATAAAGCCCTGCTCTGAAAGCAAAATAATCATTAAAACGAATTTCGCCGCCTAGTTCGCTGACTTTCAAAATATCTTTAATAGACTGTGGGAAACTGGTCATATCCCAGGCCAGAGTTAAATAAGGCGGCAGCATGAATGCCACACCCCAGCGCATGCTGAACGGAAAGCGAATAGTATTATCGATAATTTCGTAAGGTTCCTGACCTTCCACTGGTTCAAAGGTCAGCTGTTTACGGTTGATATCGTACACAGCGAGGCCCATTGCAAATTGCGGCACGGGTTTATACAGAATTCCAGCATCCAGGCCGAGGTGTAAAAATTGAAAATGGGCTTGCTTGATTATTTCCACCTCGGTACCGCCAACACTCTCTTTTACTATATAAGGTTTATCGGTGTTATACAACCCGACACGAACTGTGCCTCCCACAGAAAACCCGGGCAAAATTTCGTAGGCCAGTGAATAGCCAATACTGGTATCGTTACCGTAAAAGGCATAAGTTGAACCGTTATATGAGATGGAAGGCCACGTGAGCATCTCTGCGCGATAAGCGAAAATCCCGTATGACAACCCGATTTCTGATGTAGGACTGGCGAAGCCGAGATAAGGGAATAATGTCGGAATCTCCGGTTCTGATCCTCCTAGAAAACTAGGAGGTAATGATTCCGGCAGTCCCAAGGGAGTGGCCGACAAAAATGAGGGCGAATATTCAAAAGTTAATTGGGAAGTGGTCAATGTAGTTAGAGCCGCTGGATTAACATGGGCGGCTCCTGCGTCATTGACGATAGCCACACTGGCACCACCCATTGCCATAGTACGCGCACTGATCGCCGCGGCTGCAGGCGTACAGGCACCCAATAGCAGCAATATAGCTATAGAGATGGCACTAAATACTCTTAGTTTCAATGGAATCGCCTCCATAATTCGAGTTGAAACGCTTGCCGCCCATGCCACGAATAAAAGCTACTGAACGCCGAAAATCGATCCGGCGGCTGATATCTATGTAAACATTCGTTTGAAACTGGCAAAATCCTTCATTTTAGGTCGTCTTTGGACAAGTGAAAGAAATATTCCAAAACAAATAGTTGAAGGAGAAATGAAGAGTAAAATAGGCTAAAAAGAGAAATAATGCTGTCGAAGGTCAAAAACGGGGATTAATGACCAATGGTAAGAATTGATTGTAATAGGGAAACTCAGGTATTATAATAACAGTAATTAGCACTCATTTTCAGCGAGTGCTAATAACGAACCAGTAACTGCACTACTTAAATGCTCGAATATTATGGAGGAGGGTCGCAAATGGCAATTAAACCTTTAGGAGAAAGGCTCGTAATCAAACTAGTGGAACGCGAAGAAAAAACCAAGGGCGGGATTGTCCTCCCAGACACAGCCAAAGAGAAGCCGCAAATTGGCGAAGTATTGTCTGTTGGCAGTGGCAAACTGCTTGAAAACGGTCAGAGAATTGCGCCAGAAGTCAAAAAGGGAGATCATGTCTTATTCGCAAAGTACAGCGGAACTGAAGTCAAAATTGACGGAGAAGAATATCTCGTATTGAAAGAATCCGACGTTTTGGCGATCGTTCAGGGCTGATAAGAGGAGGGTAATCACATGGCCAAAATACTTAAATATGATGAAGAAGCCCGGCGCGCGCTGGAACGTGGCGTAAATGCGCTGGCAGATACCGTTAAAACGACGCTGGGGCCCAAGGGTCGTAATGTCGTTTTGGAGAAGAAGTTCGGTTCACCGACCATTACCAATGACGGCGTAACCATCGCCCGCGAAATTGAGCTCGAAGATCCGTTTGAAAACATGGGTGCACAACTGGTCAAAGAAGTTGCCACCAAGACTAATGATATCGCTGGTGATGGCACTACCACCGCCACACTGCTTGCTCAGGCGATGATCCGCGAAGGTTTGAGAAATGTGGCCGCTGGCGCTAATCCGATGATCATCAAAAAAGGTATCGAGTTAGCCGTTGAGAAAATCGTCGACGAGATTAAGAAAGTCAGCAAATCCGTAGATACCAAACAAGAGATCGCGAACGTCGCAGCCAACTCCTCAGCTGATGCCGGAATCGGCGAGATTATTGCTGATGCCATGGATAAGGTCGGCAAAGACGGAGTCATTACTGTGGAAGAAAGCCAGACGATGGGAACAACCTTTGAAACAGTCGAAGGTATGCAGTTTGATCGCGGCTATCTCTCGCACTATATGGTTACCGATGCCGAGCGTATGGAAGCAGTGCTCGAGAATCCGTACATTTTGATCACGGACCGTAAGATTAACGTGATTCAGGACATGGTTCCGGTCCTTGAGAAGGTTATGCAGCGCGGCAAGCCGTTGCTGATGATCGCAGAAGACATCGAGGGTGAAGCATTGGCGACCTTGATCGTCAATAAACTGCGCGGCACAATTAACTGCGTTGCCGTTAAAGCCCCTGGCTTTGGCGATCGCCGTAAGGCCATGCTGAGTGATATCGCCGTTGTGACTGGCGGACAGGTCATTTCCGAAGAGCTCGGTTTCAAACTTGAGAATGCTACTCTGGAAATGCTTGGTCAGGCCGACCAGGTCAAAGTCACCAAAGATGAGACCACGATTGTTGGCGGCAAAGGCGAATCTCACGACATTAAAATGCGCATTGCCCAACTGCGCGCTCAGATTGAAGAAACTACTTCTGATTATGACCGCGAGAAGTTGCAGGAGCGTTTGGCCAAACTGGCTGGCGGTGTTGCCGTCATTCGGGTTGGTGCCGCTACCGAAACCGAATTGAAAGAAAAGAAACACCGTATTGAAGACGCACTGTCAGCAACCCGCGCCGCTGTTGACGAAGGCATTGTGCCTGGTGGCGGAATTACCTTATTGCAGCTCTCTTCCAAACTTGATGAAGTCAAGGCCGAAGGCGATGTGCTCACCGGCATCCAAATCGTACGCCGCGCACTGGAAGAGCCCGTACGTCAGATCGCGTTGAATGCAGGCGTTGAGGGTTCAGTAGTCGTCGAGAAGACCAAGACCCTCGAGTTTGGTATGGGCTATGATGCTCTGAATGGCAAATACACCAAGATGGTGGAGGCCGGTATCGTCGACCCCGCCAAAGTAACTCGTTCTGCTCTGCAAAATGCAGCTTCGATTGCTGCTATGTTGCTGACCACCGAGTGCCTGGTAGCTGATAAGCCGGAGGAGAAACCTGCGGCTCCCGCTATGCCAGGTGGCGGCATGCCGATGATGTAAGATCGGTTACTACAGCACGCAAGCAGGGGGAGGCTGTTTCCGGAACGGCCTCCTCCGTTTTTTTGTGTTTCCAGGTATTTTTCGGGGCATTTTCGCTTTAGCACGATGCGCGATGTGGCGTAGGCGGCGTAGGCGGCGGCCAAACATAAGAGTAAGGGCGAATATGGGCGGGATAGGGATATGTGCGGGATGTGAGCGGAATATGGACGGGACAGGGATATGTGCGGAATGTGGGCGGAATATGAAAGGAATACATGCGAGTTAAATACCGAAAATAATGAAAATTGTAATAGAAAATCAATAAAAGAACAGGCCAAGTGAATAATCAAATTCTTATTGACAAATTCCCGCAGTTTCTATACTATTACAATGTGAACCGCATTCCGGTTGTATTTGGTGATCTGGGGGCGATCAAGATTAGTGCCGAAATTACTGAGATTTTGATAACTAAAGAAGAAATCGACAGCAAAGTTGCCGAACTTGGGCGCATGATAACACGTGATTATAAGGGAAAAAGCCTGCTTTGCGTAGGAATTCTCAAAGGGGCTTTTATCTTTTTGGCGGATTTAATCAGAAAGTTAAACCTGCCGGATATGTCGGTGGACTTCATGGCGGTGTCAAGCTATGGCGCTGCGACCCATACTTCCGGTGTGGTTCAGATTATTAAGGACCTGAATCAGAGCGTTACCGGGCGTCATGTCCTGATTGTCGAGGATATTGTCGACAGCGGGCTGACCCTGAAATATTTGCTGGAAAACATCCGCTCCCGGCAGCCGGCGAGCGTCAAAGTTTGCACACTGGTGGACAAGCCTGCCAGACGGAAGGTAGAGATTGAACCAGATTATAATGGATTCCAAATTGATGACCGTTTTATTGTGGGTTATGGCTTGGATTACAACGAGCAATTCAGGCAATTGCCTTATATAGGCGTTTTGCGGGTTAAAGATAATTGAGCGTTTGTTGATTTGCATCAGCTTGGTAGTAGCATGGTATTTACCATGGCCCACCAGACTGCGTGGTTGGGGGTGTTAGCCGCAGCGACTCAGTTGCTGTATAGCTTATCAGGACTGCAAAACCATCATTACTAACAATGATTTGGGGAGGGCTTTGTTTGCTGGAAAAACTGTTTAGGCTGAAGGAAAATGGTACCACCGTCAAAACAGAGATCGTCGCGGGCCTGGTTTCGTTCATGACAATGGCTTATATCATTTTTGTAAATCCCGGCATTTTGTCAGCAGCGGGCATGAATTTTCAGGCTGTAACTGTGGCAACATGCCTGGCTGCCGCTCTGTCAACGCTGATTATGGCTCTGGTGAGCAATTATCCATTCACAATGGCAGCCGGAATGGGAATAAATGGGGTAATCGCCTATAGCCTGATACTCAGCGAAGGACTTACCTGGCAGGCTGCCATGGGCGTTGTGTTTCTTGAAGGTGCCATTATCACGATCCTCGTGTTGACCAACGTCAGAGAATGGATCATGGATGCTATTCCGGTCAACCTGAAGCGTGCCATTGGTGTCGGAATCGGATTGTTTATCGCATTTCTCGGCTTAAAGGCTGCCGGTTTTGTGGTAGCTTCCGATGCGACCTTGATTGGTCGTGGCGTTTTTAACATCCAAGCCATTGTGGCGGTTTTGGGATTAATCGTAACAGCAGTTCTAATGGCCAGTGGTGTCAAGGGTTCCATTCTGATTGGCATTATTATGACAACGGTGTTTGCTTTCCTCTCGGATAAAATTTTCCAGCCGGAGCAGGTACTGGTGGCAATTCCGGAGGGTAACATCTTTAGTATGCCGAAAGCCGAAGACTTTTCTACCATTTTCCATCTTGATATCAAGGGTGCCTTAAAGGTCAGCCTGGCTCTATGGGTATTCTCGCTATTGATTACTGACTTCTTTGATACGATGGGAACAGTCGTGGCTGTTGGCGGAAAAGCTGGATACCTGGACAAAAACGGTAAACTGCCGCGCATGAACCGGGTTTTGCTTGCCGATTCTCTCGGTGCCGTGATCGGCGGCTTGTTTGGTTGTTCCTCTAATACCACCTATGTGGAAAGCGCTTCCGGCGTTGCCGAAGGCGGTCGTACCGGTCTAACCGGTGTAGTGGTGGCAATTCTATTCATCCTGTCAATTTTCATAGCACCGATCGTTGGCATTGTGCCTGCGGTGGCCACGGCACCGGCGCTAATTATCGTTGGCTATCTGATGATCAGCGTTGTCAAGGAAATTGACTGGGATACGATGGATGAAGCATTTCCAGCCTTCCTTACCATTCTAGTTATTCCGATGACTGGCGATATTTCATGGGGTATCGGTTTTGGGTTTATCTCGTATGTACTCCTGAAAGTTTTCCAGGGCAAATTTAAGCAAGTGCATCCGCTGATGTATGTCACTGCGTTATTGTTCCTGGTGCATTTCGCACTTACAACTGTCACGGCGCTGGGTATAATTTAACGTTGTGCCGTGGCGCTATGCGGGAGTGTCCAATTGAGGATACTCTCGCTTTTTTATTTGAGTTGCAACTACATGTTTTCCCGTATGTCACCAGAAGGGATTCGGACAGTGGCGGGGAAAATTCTTTAAAGAGTTTTTTCGAGCGAATGTTTTTAAGCGAATGGATGGATGTCAAAAATGCTGGCGCAGATATTCGAAGGAAGCACCTTTCAAATTATCGCTTTTTTTATTGATCTGATACTGGTGACAATTGTCTTATACCGCATACTCTGCATCTTTGCAGGCACCCGGGCGATCGCAGTAATTAATGGCCTGATTATCATCATCGCTGTTTCTGTGGTGGCGCGGTTATTTGGGTTGTCCACATTGTACTGGCTATTCCAAAAAGGCCTCACAGTTGTTACCGTGGCTTTACCGATTGTCTTTCAGCCGGAGCTGCGCAGAGGTCTTGAAAGGCTGGGTGCTTACAAAGGAGTGGGGCGATGGCTGTCATGGCTGCAGCCTAAAACAGAAGGAGTGCCGGTTGAATGTATTGCCGAAGCCGCTTTCCGGATGCAGCGGCAGCGGATCGGCGCATTAATGGTCTTAAGGGGCCAGATGCTCTTGACAGATATCTTAGATACCGGTATTCAGCTGGATGCCAAAATTACTACTGAGCTCTTGTGTCAGATATTTGTGCCCAACTCGCCGTTGCATGACGGGGCAGTGATCATTTCAGAAAACAGAGTGATGGCTGCGGCATGCCTACTACCTCTTTCCAATAGCAAAATGATCTCCAAAGATTTGGGCACCAGGCATCGCGCCGCACTGGGACTATCCGAAGTTTCAGACGCTGTAATTGTAGTAGTTTCTGAAGAGACAGGCCGGGTTTCTCTGGCCAAGGGCGGAGAACTGCAGCAAATCCATAGTGCGAATGAGCTAATCGAAAAACTGGGTGGCGGCGCCAGCAAAGATGATTCAGGTGGCTCGCGAACGATTCTCAAGACCACTCTTTTGTCTAAACGCTTGCGTTCCTTTGGAGGTGATGGCAGGTGAAATTGACAGAATTGGCAAAACGGCTTCAGAAGTGTCTTTGTCACCGGCTACCTCTAAAGATTATTGCGTTTGTGCTGGCGTTATTGCTTTTCTTTGCGGCGAATGCCGAGCGGGAGGCTCAGAGTGAAAACGAAATGATCAACCGGGCTGTCCTGGTGGATCTGGTCACGGAGAATCAGGAACAAGGTTATGCACCGATTAATTTAGCCAAGAAAGTCGAGGTTCTGGTACAGACTCCCAAAGGCGCTACAGTCTCTAATGATCTAACGGCAACAATTAATCTGCACGGGCGCGCAGCAGGTGAGTATACTATTCCTGTGCATGTGTATCTGCCCAAGGGCTGGAAGCTTCTTGAAGTCAGGCCGCAGTCCGTCAGTGTTAAAATCGAGCCAATCGAGACGCGCCGTTTTGTCGTGACACTAATTTTTCCCGACGGCAGCCAGATGAAAAACACTGTGGTGTTGCAATGCAACGTACAAGGTCCCTCCAGTATTGTGAAGCAAGTGCGCGCTGTTACCGGATTTGTGGATAATGATCTTATGGGTCCAGCGGATGTGAGATTAACGCCGGTTGATCGTGACGGGCGGCCGGTGTCGGGGGCGGCTGTTTTTCCTGAATGGGTGCGCATTGATCCATTATCGGGAATGGTAGAAAGCTCCTGGGAGCAAGTGGATGATGCCGACGGAGATGCCGCTGACGGAGTGGGCACGACGGGGGGCCAGGGTGCGACGAGTGGCCAAGGCACGACAAGTGATCAAGGCACGGCTGGCGGGAATGAGCCAGGTAACGCTTTAAAGTCGGGCGAGGCTGGCGGGACAGGCGAGAATACCTTGTGATTGTGGGGAGAAAGAATGGCAAGATTGTTTGGAACGGATGGGGTGCGCGGTATTGCCAATAGTGAACTGACGGCAGAGCTGGCACTCAACCTCGGCAGGGCGGCTGCCGTAATCTTTTCTGAAAGTATGCCAAAGTCAAATTCGGCTGCAAAAAGACCCAGGTTTGTCATTGGTAAAGATACAAGAATTTCAGGGGATATGCTGGAGTCAGCTCTGGCGGCTGGACTAATGTCCGCCGGAGTTGATGTGATTAGGGTTGGTATATTGCCGACTCCGGCTGTAGCCTTTCTAATCCGGCATTTAGAAGCTGATGGCGGCGCAATGATTTCAGCTTCGCACAATCCTGTTCCGGATAATGGAATCAAGTTCTTTGATGCCAGTGGCTTTAAGCTGACTGATGAAGTTGAAGACCAAATTCAAGCCTGCTTGGAGCAGCAAAAATTCCCCGTTCCAGTCGGAACAGCCATCGGAAAGAGCGTGGATTTTGGCGAAGCCTGGCTGGAATATGTCAATTTCCTCAGCAGTGTAATCACGACAGGGTTGGAAGGATTAAAGGTGGTAGTCGATACAGCCTACGGAGCTTCCTGGCAGGTGGCTCCGGCAGTGCTTGCCAAGCTTGGAGCGAAAGTGCACGCGATTAATAATGAAGCTAATGGTGCATGTATCAATGTCAACTGTGGATCAACCAACCCACATCAATTGGGAAACGAAGTATTGGCGCGCGGAGCGTCAGTCGGCGTAGCTTATGACGGAGATGCCGATCGCGTTATCATGGTTGATGAAAATGGCGAAATAGTGAACGGTGATCAGATATTGACCATCTGCGGACTTGATATGCTGAAAAAAGATGCTTTGCCTGGCAAAGCGATCGCGGCTACGGTATATAGCAACCTCGGACTGCAAGAGGCTTTTCGCAAGCATGGCGGCGAGGTGGTCGTCACTCCCAATGGCGATCGCTATGTGCTCGAAGCGATGCGTCAAAAAGGGTTGGCTCTGGGCGGTGAGCAGTCCGGCCATATTATCTTTTTGCAGCATAATACGACTGGAGACGGAGTTCTGGCTTCACTGAAGGTGCTTGGGATCATGGCTGAGACGGGAATACCGCTATCTCTGCTCGCCAGGCAAATGGAATCTTACCCGCAGGTTAATAAAGGCGTGCGGGTCGTACGCAAGAACGACCTGAAGAATTCACAAGCCATCAGTCAGGCTATCAAGCGTGCTGAGGAACGCCTGGGAGATAGAGGCCGCATTTTTGTGCGGGCTTCCGGAACAGAACCGCTGGTTCGGGTAATGGTAGAAGCTCAGGATGCGGATTTGATTGAGGAACTGGCACGGGAAGTCTGTGATATTATTGAGAAAGAGCTGTGCTAAAAAGCCAGCATAAAAAGCCATTATAAAAAGCCAGTATAAAGGACACGTCCGGTTTAGGCCGGGCGTGTTTTGCTTTATATGATGGAAATTAAATACGGCATTGTGATACGGAATTTTGTTACAAAAGCCGAATAAAAATGGTATAATAAAAACGAACAAAACCGATAAAAAACGCAATATAATGAAGGAGAGTTAGGGCATGTTTGCTGTTGAAAGACGGGAGAGAATCATGGAAATGCTTCAGCAGCAAGGACGCGTGTCAGTTACAGATCTTTCGGAGATTTTCGGGGTATCGGACGACACGATTCGTCTTGATCTGAAGTATCTCGAGGAACACCGCATGCTGCTCAGGACGCATGGCGGCGCTCTGCCAGTCAAGAAGGTCAGTCAGTCCACGCCCTATGGGCAGAGGCTGAACATTGAGGCTGAAGAAAAGATTGCCATCGCCAAGAAAGCGGTACAACTGGTTCAACCGGGAGATACCATACTCTTGGAGGGTTCAACGACTACCAGGCCAATGGCGGACTTCTTGCCCGAAAACTCCGGTATTACAGTAGTCACCAACTCGCCTGGCATTGCTAATGCTGTCATTATTAGAGAGGGTTTTACAGTCATTTTGCTTGGCGGAAAACTTGATAAAGATGCCCAGGTGGCGGTAGGGCCGATTGTCATTGAGCAGATTGCCCGCATGCGAGTTGATAAGGCGTTCTTTAGTACCTCTGGTTTTCTGTATCAGCGGGGGGCGACTTCCGCCAGTATTGAGGATGCTTTTATGAAAAAGGCCTTTGTGGCTGCTGCCAAACAGCGCATCTTGCTGGTCACCGGGGCGAAATTCGGACAGGAAGGTCTGATGTTATCTTTACCCTTATCAGATATTGATACCGTTGTCTGTGGTGCGGGGGCTATCGATTCTGAAGTGAACTGGCTTGCTGAGAATGGGATCAAGGTGCTTAGGGCCGAGTGAGGTTTATCAAAGTAAGCGCCAAGTCTGATTAACGACTGGAGGAAAAACAATGTGCGGAATAGTGGGTTATGTGGGTACTGCTCAAGCCTTCCCGGTATTGATTGAAGGACTGCGCAGTTTAGAGTATCGAGGCTATGATTCCGCTGGAGTCGCGATCCATCAGGGAAACCGCATGGTCATCTATAAACAGGCTGGTCGTCTGCATGAGTTGACGGAAGGCCTGACGAAGGCAGATGTATCAGGAACAACTGCAATCGGGCATACGCGGTGGGCGACCCATGGGAAGCCCTCGGATCATAACGCCCACCCCCACTCGGACTGCACTGGCAAAATTGCCGTAGTCCACAATGGTATTATCGAAAATTATCTGGCCTTAAAAGAATGGCTGCAGGAGCAAGGTCATGTTTTTAGCTCGGAAACTGATACGGAAGTAATCCCGCATTTGATAGAGCATTTTTATCAGGGAGATCTGTTGCAGGCGTTGCGGGAAATTATCTTCCGGTTGAAGGGCTCTTACGCCTTGGCTGTGATGCATCAGGATCATCCGGGCGAAATTGTGGCTGTACGCAAGGATAGTCCTCTAGTAGTGGGGCTTTCTGAAGGACAAAACTTTCTAGCCTCGGATATTCCGGCAATTCTCGCGCATACGCGCAACGTCTATGTGCTCGATGACGGAGAAACGGCTTTAATCACGGCCGAAGGAGTTAAAGTATTCGATGAACAGGGTCGCGAAAAAGCGAAAGAGGTTTTCACAGTGGATTGGGATCCAGTTATGGTACAGAAAAATGGGTATGAAGATTTTATGCTGAAAGAGATCCATGAGCAACCTTCGGCTATCCGTCGTACCCTGGCTGATCATATTTCCAAGGACGGACGGATCAAGCTGGATGAAGTACGGCTGACTCCGGAGGCCATTAGGTCATTATCCAAAATAAACATTGTCGCGTGTGGAACGGCCTATCATGCCGGTTTAGTAGGTAAGAGCCTTATTGAGAGGCTGGTACGTATTCCGGTAGAGGCTGATTTGGCATCCGAGTTCAGATATAAGGATCCGATTGTTGGACCCGACACTCTGACGATTGTCATCAGCCAGTCCGGGGAGACGGCTGATACGTTGGCGGCTTTGCGCCAGTCTCGTAAACTAGGTTCGCGCGTTTTGGCAATAACGAATGTCGTGGGCAGCTCAATTGCCCGTGAGGCTGATGACGTCATTTTGACCCTGGCTGGCCCGGAAATCGCGGTGGCATCAACTAAGGCATATATGACTCAGTTGGTGGCTTTGTACATCCTGACTTTATTTTTGGCTCAGGAACGCGGCTCTTTGCCAGCAGAGCGTATTGAGGCTCTGGCTGAGGAACTGCGGCAGCTGCCTGAAGCGGTTGAGAAAGCGTTGACTACAGAGCCGCGCATTAAGGAACTTGCCAGTGATTTTCAGCACTGTGAAGATATTTTCTTTATCGGACGCGGACTGGATTATGCAGTTGCTTTGGAAGGCGCGTTGAAACTGAAAGAAATATCCTATATCCATGCCGAGGCTTATGCGGCAGGCGAACTAAAGCATGGCACACTGGCGTTGGTTGTCAAGGATGTACCGGTATTTGCCCTGGCCACCCAGCCGGAACTTTATGAGAAAATGCTGTCCAACATTAAAGAAGTAAAGGCACGCGAAGCAACCGTAGTGGCGGTGGTACCGGCAGAGGACCACAGTACCGCCAAATCAGTTGATTTTGTGATGCATATTCCTAAGACAGATCCATTTTTAGAGCCGGTGCTGGCAGTTGCGCCATTGCAGCTGTTTGCCTATTACGCCGCCAAGGCCAGAGGATGCGATGTGGATAAACCGCGTAACCTGGCGAAAAGTGTTACTGTGGAATGATGGAGGCCGGCGGACAATGCGAAAGGTCGCTCTTCGTTTGGGGAGCGGCCTGTTTTGTTTGGAAGGTACAACCGGAATAACCTCGAATATACATTTACATTACGACATTACTTTCTGTCTTTGCGTCTGCAGAGGGGGATGAAGCCACTGGATTTCGCAGAATTCAAACAAAGAGCCGGATATCTTGTTGGTATTGACTTAGACGCCTATAAGAGTCAGCAAATGGATCGCCGCCTGCATTCTCTGATGAGTCTGTGGGAGGTGACTTCATATGATGAATATTATCAAATCCTGATGAGCAATCCAGCAAGGCTGAAGGAGTTTGTCGATAAGCTTACCATCAATGTGTCCGAGTTTTTTAGAAATTCTGATCGCTTTGAGGTGTTGCGTGATAGAATAATTCCGGAGCTGCTATCAAAAAGTGCTGCGCTGCGGATTTGGAGTGCGGGTTGTTCTAATGGCTCCGAGCCATATTCGGTGGCCATCCTGCTTCGCGAACTGACTGGTTCGCACTCGCATTATATTTTGGGAACAGATGTTGATGCTCAGATATTGAAAAAGGCAGTCGCCGGGGTTTATCATCCAAATGAAGTGCGCGCGGTCGAGCCACATCTGTTGGAAAAGTATTTTACTTTTGACGGGAAAATGTATACGCTCGATCGGGAGATTGTAGCGGATGTGCATTTCAAGGTCCATAATCTTCTCAAAGATGAGTTCGAAACAAACTTTGATCTGATCATTTGCCGCAATGTTGTGATCTACTTCACTGAGCAGGCCAAGAACGCGCTCTACTACAGGTTCTGGGATTCACTCAAGAACCATGGTTATTTATTTGTTGGTGGTACTGAACCGCTGCTCAATAGCAAGAAGTTTGGCTTTGATACGACAATCACAGGTTTTTACCGCAAATGCGAGAAGGGGCCGGAAGTAGACAGCTATTGGCAGCAAATAGAATTGCTCAGAAAAAAAGTCCGTGAGTGAGCGGCGGGGCGCGATTGCAGGGGTGGGGCGTGAGCTGCGGCGTGCAGCGGGCAGCGTAGGGTGTGAGCTGCGGCGTGCAGCGGGCAGCGTAGGGCGTGAGCAGAGCGTACAGTGCGCAGCGTAGGGCGTGAGCGGAGCGTACAGCGTGCGCAATATACAGGGCGAAATACAGCGCGCGCAATATACAGGGCGAAATACAGCGCACGCAATATACAGGGCGCAGCACAGCGCACAGCGCAGGGCGCAGGAGTTGAAAGCAGTGATTATTGGCACGGGCATTGATATTTTGGAAATCAACCGCTTTGCCGAAGCTATTGGGCGTCGCGGCGAGCGGTTTTTGGCTCGCGTTTTTACAGCTGCCGAACTGGAAAACTGCCAGGGCCGCGTGGAGCGACTGGCAGTGAGGTTTGCTGCCAAGGAGGCCTTTCTAAAAGCTATTGGAACAGGATTTTCCGGGGTCACATGGCATGACATGAGCGTGCTAACTTCCGCCGGCGGAGCGCCGGTAATGCATTTAAGCGGTGCAGCCCGGCGATTGGCAGAGAAGCTGGGAGTTGCGAGAATTCACCTTAGTCTGTCACATTCTAAAATTAACGCTGTGGCGGTAGTTGTTTTGGAGTCATGAGTGGCAAGTGGTGGCGCGGAGGTGGCGCGGAAGCGGCGCGGAAGCGGCGCAGAGGCAGCGCAGGGTTGCTGGCGCAAAGCTACTAGTGCGGGGCCGCTGGCGCCAGTCAGAGCGGGCTGTGGGCACGTTATAGGCATAATGCCAATGTCTAATACCTGGCAGGCTGGGGGTGAAGCAGTTGCGATTAACAATGACACACGAGATGCAGGAAATCGATCGGTTGGCAGAAGCCGATTTTGGTCTGCCGGTCAGGGTATTGATGGAGAATGCTGGGGCGGCTGCAGCCAAAGCCGTGCGGGATTTTTGCCAGGAGCATAGTGCGCAAGGGACTCAACCCTTTAAGAGAGTTAGTCTTTTGGCAGGTGCCGGCAATAATGGCGGCGATGCATTGGTGGCCGCACGCCATCTGCAGTCTGATGGGTTTGATGCGGTCGTTATACTATGCGTCAGCTCTGAAAAACTGGCAACGCTCAAAAGTGCCTGTGCAGAGAATTTGGCCGTACTTCGAAAAATGAGTGTTCCTGTGTTGTTCGCTTCCAATGGGTTTGCTGGCGCGGCGGCTGACGAGGAATTGATTCAAAATGAGCTAGCCGCCTGCGATGTCATTGTTGACGGATTGCTTGGCACCGGCGTTAAAGATCAAGTCAGGGATCCGCTTGTCTCTGTGATTCGGATGGCGAATAACACTAACAAGCCGATCATTGCCATTGATTTGCCGTCGGGGGTTGCTTCCGATACTGGCCAAATACTGGGGGTTTGCATCAAGGCCACTGCGACCGTGACGCTGGGGGCGGCCAAGCCGTGTCATTTTTTGCACCCGGGGGCACAGTTTTGCGGCCGCCTGATATTAGAAACCATCGGAATTCCCAGACAGCTGGTTGCGGCTCATTCTTTAGGAAGCGTTTTATCTAATGCAGTCGCGGGTGCTTTTGTGCCGCAGCGCAAGCCGCATGCCCATAAGGGGGACAATGGACGCTTGCTGGCTATCGGCGGAAGTCCGGGGCTATCGGGCGCAATCTTACTTTGTGCGCGGGGAGCCTTGCGGGCTGGAGCCGGGCTGGTGACAGCTGTTTGTCCGGAATCGGTGGCAGCCGAATTGGCGGCGCGCCCGCCGGAAGTGATGGCTCAGATGTTGGCGGGCGATGCACAAGGCTGTTTGGCACCTACGGATGCCAACCTCGCCGCAATGGCAACGTCATTGGCACGTTGCCAGGCTTTGGTGCTTGGTCCCGGGATCGGCCGCAGCAAGGCGGCAGTGAAGTTTGTGCATATGATCATTGAAAAATCAGAGCTGCTGCCCTTGGTTATCGATGCCGACGGGCTTTATGCATTAAACAGCGAGCTTTGCAGGAAGCATCAACCGGCCCGAATGATCCTGACACCGCATCCGGGAGAAATGGCTGCCCTGTGTGGGGTGAGCATCAGCGAGATTCAAAGTGATCGCATCGAATGGGCGCGGCGCCTTTCGGAGGAGTGGGGCGTAATAACAGTGCTAAAAGGTGCGGGAACCGTGGTTGCCTGCCCGGATGGCAGGTATTACTTGAATCCGACTGGTAATTCCGGTATGGCAGTGGGAGGAAGTGGCGATGTTCTGGCCGGGGTAATCGGCGGGTTATTGGCACAGGGAGCTGACGTGGAGGAAGCCGCGGCAGCAGGCGTTTATTTGCACGGTCTGGCCGGCGATCTGTTGGCATGCCAACGACCGCGCGGCTTTTTGGCTGGTGAAATAGCTGATACAATTCCAACAGCGCTCAGAAAGGTGGCAATTAAAGAAAATGACTCTCAATTTTGACACACGCTACCGTCCGGTCTGGGCAGAGATTTATGTTGACCGGCTCCGGCACAACCTCAAGGAAGTAAGGCGTCTGGTAGGTCCGAAGGTGGCGATCTTTGCCGTAGTAAAGGCTGATGCTTATGGGCACGGCGCGATACAGGCTGCAAAGGCTTTCGTCGAAGCAGGCGCGAATTACCTTGCGGTGGCCTTGCCCGAAGAAGGAATCGAATTACGCCAGGCAGGCTTTACGCAGCCCATCTTAGTGTTTGGACCCTATTTCCCAAATCAGGCGCAGGCATTTCTGGATTATGATCTGATGCCGACCATTGCCGGTTCGGGAGCTTTGGCTGATCTGGCTGCACATGTCAAAGGCTCCGGGAAAACACTGAAGGTGCATGTCAAGGTCGATACCGGTATGTCGCGGGTAGGAGTGCGGCACGGCGAGCCAGCTGCTGATCTGATCAAAAAAGTGGCGGATACTGAAGGCTTGCAGCTAAACGGCATGTATACCCATTTCGCCAAGGCAGATGAAACGGACAAGCAATCCGCACTGCGCCAAATAGACGCTTTCATGAATACGATCGCATTGGTGGAGCAGGCGGGTATCAAAGTACCGGTTAAGCATATGGCAAACAGCGCCGCCATTATCGATTTACCGCAAATTTATCTGGACGCGGTGCGTCCCGGAATTATGCTTTATGGTCTTTATCCATCTGATGAGGTTCACAAGGACAGAGTTGATCTGCAGCCTGCAATGGAATTGAAGGCGCGCGTGTCCCATGTCAAGAGGGTTGAAGCCGGTACCACGATTAGTTATGGCGGGACTTATGCACCAAAGGTGATTTCAACGATTGCAACCATCCCGGTCGGATATGCCGATGGCTACAGCCGTATTCTTAACGGTAAAGGGGCCGAGATTATTATTCGCGGACATCGCTATCCGGTGGCGGGCAGAATCTGCATGGATCAGTTTATGGTCGATGCGGGTAACGATGAGATTGCCATTGGTGATGAAGCCGTGCTCTTTGGCAGGCAGGGTGATGCGTTCGTTTCTGCTGATGAGGTGGCGTCCAAACTTGGGACGATTAACTATGAAGTAACCTGTATGGTATCGCGCAGGGTACCGCGGGTATATCGGGAGGAGCAGTAATGGATTTTGATTTGTTGATCATTGGTGCAGGTCCAGGAGGCTATGTGGCGGCGATTCGCGCTGCACAGCTTGGACTAAAGACTGCCATCGTCGAAAAAGGCAACTTTGGAGGAACCTGCCTGAATGTCGGATGCATTCCGACCAAGGCGCTGGTGGCGGGGGCGGACTTGCTGGCGGCGGTGCGCAATGCTGGCAAACTGGGAGTTGTTATTCCAGAAGTGACGGCTGATTTCGGCGCGATGATGGCGCACAAGGATTCCGTAGTCGAAATGATGCGCAAGGGGATCAAGGGACTGCTGCAAAAGAACAAGGTCACGATGCTGGAGGGCGCGGCTTCCTTTGTTGGACCCAATGAAGTTGTGGTGCGCGGTGCCGGTGGCGCTGGTGCTGCAGGCGGTGACGGTGATGCTGGTGGTGCGGGCGGCGTTGGTGCTGCAGGCGGCGCAGGTGCCGAAGCTGGCTCCGGGGCATCCGGCGCAGAGGCACATTATACTGCGGCAAAGATTATCATTGCTACCGGTTCTGTTCCGGTTGTGCCGCCATCATTCGGTTTTGACGGTCGCATTGTCATCACCAGTGATCAGGCGTTGACGCTTCCCGAATTGCCGCAATCAATCGCGATTATTGGTGGTGGCGTTGTCGGATGCGAATTTGCCGGGATTCTGAGAGAGCTGGGATGTGAAGTGACGATTATCGAAATGATGCCGTCACTGCTGCCTGGTATGGATGCGGAAATTAGCAAGCAATTGGCCTCATATTTCAAACGCCGCGGCATCAAAATGCATTTCGGCATTGGAGTGGCTCGCATTGAGAAAGAAGAAGATAGTGCGGTCGTCATTCTGTCCGATGAGGCTTCCACTGAAATAAAGGCGGATCGGGTCTTGGTATCAGTAGGCCGGCGTCCTAATACTGCGGGGTTGGATTTGGAAAAGGCCGGGGTGGCGCTCAATACGCGCGGCCGTATTATTGTTGATGACCAAATGCGGACCAACATCCCGCATATCTATGCCATTGGCGATGTGAATGATTTCCCGCTTGACCTGGCGCATGTTGCTTCTGCTCAAGGGCTGGCGGCAGTGGCGGGTAAGGAGTTTCATGGAGAAGTGGTGCCTTCCTGTGTCTTTACCAGGCCGGAAATCGCTGTCGTTGGCTTGTCAGAGGAAGCCGCTGCTGCAAAAGAAATCAAAATCAAAACCGGGAAATTCTTGTTCAGAGTGCTTGGAAAAGCACAGGCTATGGCAGAAATCGATGGCTTTGTCAAGATTATCGCCGAGGCTGAAAGTGAACGTGTGCTAGGCGTGCATATTATCGGACCACACGCTTCTGATCTGATTGGTGAAGCGGCTTTAGCAGTGAAGTGGGGCTTGACTTTGACACAATTAGCGGAGACGATTCATGCCCATCCCACTTTGCCGGAAGCCATAATGGAAGTTGCTGAGACCGCCATGGGTCATGGGATTCACGGATAAGCCTGGTCCGGCTGGTTAGGTTGCCACGCCGCGCCGGTTAGGTTGCCGCTTAGGCTGATAATGAGGGAATAGATTGAGGCGATGTGGTTGAAGACAACACGTGAAGCGCTTGTGTCTGCAGCGCTTGTGCCTGCTTCGTATACAATTATCGATATGCCAGACGCGGCGTTTCTGGAAAAGTGTAGCGTTGTCGGCACAATTGTTTTTGCGAATCAAAAAGAGTGGCTTATGATCATGGAAGAAATCCGGACGGATGAGTCGCCGGAATCTCCGGAAGAATGCGCGCGGCGCGCAGTTTATGAAAAGGGCGGGTTGCCGTCCGGCGCTATCCATTCGATGCAGCTGTTGTTTGGCTTTAGCGGAAAAGCTGAGGGCGAGAGTGCGGGCGGAAGCGCGGCCGGAAGCACGTCCGGAAGCGCGTCCGGGAATGCGGCCGAGAACACGAATATGGTCTACGGTGTCTGCTTTTCAGTATTGGCTGATTTGGAGATGGCTGAGGTGCCTGCGGCTATTAAAGAAGACAATGAGGCCGCAGCTGAGGGAAGAGATGAAACTACAGCTGCTGATCAGGGCGAATTCGCCGCTTTTTGGCGCAGCATGGCCCTAAAACGTGCTTTCCGTATTCCGCGCTGGAACAAGGCATTTTCGCCTTCAGCGCATGGGAGCGCTATTACCAGACGTGTCCTACAACAAGAACAACTGCATACGGTCTGTAGCAGCGCTGTTTGCCCAAATCGTGGAGAATGCCATGCGCATGGCACAGCCACTTTTCTGATATTAGGTAATAGCTGCACGCGCAATTGTCGTTTTTGCGCGATTGACCATGGGCATCCGGAGCCGCTTGATCCATCCGAGCCTCAAAGACTGGCTCAGGCAGCGCATGCCCTGGGGCTGCGGCATATTGTGATCACGTCGGTTACGCGGGATGATTTGCCAGATGGGGGTGCCAGTCATTTTGCGGCTTGTATTCATGAGATTAGAAAAGTTTTGCCGCTGGCAACAGTTGAAGTGTTACCTTCGGACCTGGCCGGTAATATGAAGGCACTGGAGGTTATTCTGCAAGCAAAGCCGGACGTGTTTAATCATAACATAGAAACCGTTCCGCGCCTTTACAAAACTGTCCGGCCCGGAGCAGATTATCGCAGGTCATTGAATGTTTTGCGGTATGCGCGCGAACACGGGCAGGGGTGTCATGTCAAATCCGGTATGATGGTGGGCTTAGGAGAAACACCCGGCGAAGTTCGGCAGGCACTCTCTGATCTTAAAGAAGCCGGTTGTGATATGGTAACCATCGGGCAATACCTGCGTCCGACTTTAGGGCATTTGCCAGTATCCGAATTTGTGTCTCCGGCGCGCTTCGAATACTATGAGAAGGTTGGTCATGCAATAGGGTTGCGATGGGTTTTTGCCGGTCCTTTGGTGCGCAGCTCATACCGGGCGGCAGAGGCGCTTACCGGTGCGACAGCTCCGGCGCAACGGCTGAACAGTAAGGCTGAACAGTAAATAGAAGGCCGCGCTCACGGACTAAGTAGTAAATAGTAACGTGTTTCATAATAACTTCCTGTCCTGAATAGACAATTACGGAGAAGATTGTCTGAGGACAGGAGGTTTTTTTATGCGGCGAATGACGGCGATACTAACAGTGATGTTATTGATGACAGTATGTGCTGCTGTTGCAGTAACTGCGGCAGACAGCAAACCCAAAGTATATTTCGAAATGGAGGATCCCAGCGGGGATGACTATGGTCCAGGTACATATCTCTACCCCAAAAACGAATCCTTTTCGCCATATAGCGGGCTATTTGACCTGATTCGTTTCAAGGTTTGGAGTGATCCTGAGCAAGGCGATGACATCATTTTCGATTTGACTTTTGGAGCGATGAGCAATCCCTGGGCAGCGCCGGAAGGGTTCATTCATCAGGTCATCAACATTTACATTGACACAACGCCGGGCGGAGGCCGTCTGGAGACTTTCAAGCCCGGTGCTTTGGTGCGTTTCCCGGCGGACCAGGGTTGGGAAATATTCGTCAGGGGAGTTGGATGGCAAGGCAGCGCCTGCTACTATTTGGACGCAGAAGGAGCTGTTTCAGGTATTCCGATATATGCTGCGCTGCTTGGCGACGGGCATACTATCAGATTGCGAGTGTCGCGGATGCTGATTGGTGAACCTCAAAAGACCTGGGGTTATTATGTTTTAATCGGCTCCTATGACGGATTTGGGGCTGACAATTTCCGCACTGTAGGCAGTACGGTTGGCGAGTGGCATTTTGGCGGCGGCACAGATCAGTCCATCAATCCAAATGTAATCGATATGCTTGCCCAGCGTGGCGGACCGATGCGTCAGGAAAAACAGCTTTCCGCTTACAGCGTTGAAGAAGGGACACTGACCGTGGTCTATCCCATGCGCGAAGGCTCCGGCAGCTTTTTCCCGGTAATAGGGTGGATAGCAGGCCTTTTGGTGGTGGCGGCTGGCCTGGGGATTCTCGCCAGCCGATTTGGATTAATCCATCGCCTTCCGGTAATCTTTAAGTGGAAAGTGTTTCCCAACTCGGTCAGAAAGAGCGCATAGCCGGATTGGAGACAGGACGATCGATTTGGGACAGCAGCGATCGATTGGATCGATTGGGGACAGTCCCCAATCGTTCATTATGACCCAATTGGGGACAGTCCCCAATCGGTTCAAAATGGACTGTTTAAACCTGTCCCCAATCGGGTCAAAACGATCCAAACAAACCTGTCCCCAATCGGGTCAAAACGATCCAAACAAACCTGTCCCCAATCGGCTCATTTTGGCCCAAATAAACCAGTCCCCAACGGACGTCCCCAACGGATCTCCCCAACGGATCTCCCCAGCGGATCTCTCCAACGGATCGGCATAGAACCGCTGCCATTTGGGAAAAGATAAGGCAGATGGTTTATGCGGGGGTGTTTTGCAATGAAAATACTCATGATCAGTTGGGAGTTTCCACCACGGAGTGTGGGCGGGATTGCCAGACATGTTCAGGACTTATCTGAAGCATTGGTGCGCGCGGGACATGCTGTCACAGTATTAACCGCCGACGCGCCAGAAAGTCCGGAGTTCGAAAACGTTAACGGAGTAAAGGTGTGGCGCAGCTATGCCGGCACTCCTCAGGCCAGAGACTTCTTAACCTGGGTAATGCAGCTTAACTTCGCGATGTTGCAGCGCGCTTTCCAGCTTTGGGCGAGCGGAGAACGCTATGAAATTATTCATGTACACGACTGGCTGGGGGCTTATACCGGTAAGGTTCTAAAGCATGCCTGGCACTTGCCGTTGCTTTCCACTATCCACGCCACCGAATGGGGACGCAATAATGGATTGCACAATGACCTGCAGAGGTACATTAGCGATGTGGAGTGGTGGTTGGCCTATGAGTCCTGGCAGGTCATCTGTTGCAGCCAGTACATGCGCTCTGAACTAATGCAGGTTTTCCAAATCCCCGGAGACAAGCTTAGTGTCATTCCGAACGGGGTTTATCCGGAAGCATTTCGCAGCGGTCCCGCGCCAGAGGAACTGCGCTGGCGGTTCGCTGCCCCGGACGAAAAGGTAATTTTCCACGTTGGCAGGCTGGTGCGCGAAAAAGGCCTGGATGTGTTAATCGACGCTCTGCCCCATGTGCTCGCTCAACGCTCCAACACAAAGCTGATCATTGCCGGCAAAGGTCCGCATGCCGAAGCGCTGGCTAATCATGCCCGGGAGGCCGGTATCGAGAACCGTATTTACTTCACCGGTTATATTGATGACGCCACACGCAATGGCTTATACCGTCTGGCGGATGTGGCGGTTTTCCCGAGTCTTTATGAACCATTTGGTATTGTGGCTTTGGAGGCCATGGCCGCCGGAACACCGGTCATCGTCAGCGATTACGGTGGTATTAGCGAAGTAGTTGAGCACCGTGTCACCGGATTAAAGTTCGCCACCGGGAATCCTAAGTCTTTGGCTGAGCAAATTCTCTACGCTCTGGATCATCCGGAAGAAATGGAGCAAATCAGAATGAACGCACAGGAGACTGTCATGTCGGATTACAATTGGGATGACATTGCCAAGACCACCTTGCAGACCTATGGTCTGATTCTGGACGAGGCTGCAGAAAACAATTGGGGTCGAAACGCCTCTCTTTACTATGAAGATTATATGCCCTATGACGGGCATGAACCAATCTCCTCACATTTACGTTATGGAGAGGCTGGTCCCTACTGGGAGACTGCCAGCGAAAATCTGCCCGGAGCACTGGAAAAGAGGAGGCCAAATTCCCAATGAAGGCTATCCTTATGGCCGGAGGAAAAGGTACCCGTCTCCGGCCCCTAACATGCTGTTTGCCTAAGCCAATGGTCCCGATTGCCAACCGGCCAATGATGGCTCATATCCTTGAACTGATCAGGAAACACGGGTATACGGATGTAACGGCAACCCTGTTTTATTTGCCTGATGCTATTCGCAAGTACTTCGGAGACGGACGCAATTTTGGTCTGAACATGGACTATGCAGTCGAGGATGTGCCACTTGGTACTGCCGGCAGCGTCAAGAATGCCTGTCGCGCGGCTGCGATAAATGATACGTTTTTAGTGATCAGTGGCGATACCCTGACCGATATCAACCTTACGGAGGCCCTTGAATTCCATAGGCGCAAAGGATCCGCCGCCACGCTGGTGCTGACGAAAGTACGATCACCACTGGAATATGGCTTAGTGATCACCGACGCCAACGGCAAAATACGTCGTTTCCTGGAAAAGCCGGGTTGGGGAGAAGTGTTTAGTGATTGCGTCAACACCGGCATCTATATCTTGGAACCCGATGTGTTAAAAGAGATCCCGGATGGTCAGGTATATGATTTCTCCAAGAACCTATTCCCGGCACTGCTGAAGAAAAAGGTACCTCTATATGGTTTTTTGGCCAAAGGCTACTGGTCAGATATCGGTAACCTTGATCAGTATCGCGAGGCGCAGATCGATATTTTAAGGGGTAATATTCGGGTGCCTGGCATTAACGCGCCTGGCGCTCAGGCAACGGAATATCAGCCGGGTGTCTGGGTGGGAGAAGGCTGCGTAATCAGTTCCGATGCCATCCTGGCAGGGCCAGCTTTAATTGGGTCAGAGTGCGTGATCGGCCCCGGGGTATTTGTGGGCGAGTTTAGCATAATCGGTGATCATGTCAGGCTGGCCGCAGGTGCTTCTGTAAAGCGCTCTGTGATCTGGTCAGGCAGTCACATTGGTGCCAATAGTGAATTGCGCGGTGTGGTGTCCGCTTCCCGTACTATCTTCGGATCACATGCGACCGCTTTTGAGGGTGCAGTAATCGGCGAGCGCTCCCATATTGGAGATAGGGCCGCTATCCGTCCGGGGGTTAAGATCTGGCCGGACAAGCAGGTCGAAGCAGGCGCAATAATTAACGACAGCGTTATCTGGAACCCTGGCACTGGTAAATCGTTGTTTGGACGGCTGGGTATCAGCGGAACCGTCAACATGGCAATTTCTCCGGAATTCGCAGCTAAAGTGGCGGCGGCTTTTGCTTCGTTGTTGCCGCGCAGCTCTTCCGCAGTAGTAAGCTCAGACGGGTATCGCGCCTCCCGCATGCTAAAAAGGGCGGTAATCGCCGGCTTTCTGTCGGCCGGCATCAACGTCTACGACCTTGGCAGTCTGACCACACCGGTCACCAGATATGCCATTCGTGCACTGAATGCGGCTGCCGGGCTTCAGATCAGACTTTCCCCGTATTATCAAGATCATGTGCTTATGGAGTTCTTGGATCGGGAAGGGCTCAACATTGATCGTTCTACAGAAAGATCAGTTGAAAACGCCTATTTTTGCGAAGATTTTCCGCGCGCTGCTCTCGAAGAAATTGGCGAGGTTGTTTTTGTCCCAAGGTTGATTGAAAGCTATATGGACGGATTGCTGCATAATACCGCAGTTGATCAAATAGCGGCGCGCGGATATAAAGTTGTGGTAAATTATGATGCCGGGCATTTGTCGATGCTGCTGCCGGGGCTGTTCACCCGTCTGAACTGCGAAGTAGTCACGATTCCCCATCGCGAAAACGGGCCGCGGCCGAAGTCTCTGGACCAAATTATGGCAGCCCTTGATGATTTGGCGGGTTTGGTGCGATCACACGCTGCTGATCTCGGCATTGTGGTCGACAATAATGCTGAGCGGCTAATCCTAATCGATGAACGTGGCCGCTTAGTGCAGGATGAGCAAATGCTAGCACTGATGTCGCTGATCATTCTGAAACAGGGCAATGCGCAGACTCTCCCGGTGCCTGTAACAGCGTCGCGCGTTATTGAACAAATGGCCCAAGAATATAAAAGTGCTGTCGTCCGAACCAAGACCAGTCCGCGATCACAGATGGAACAACTGGCTGAGCAGAAGATCTTTGATAATTCCAGTGGATCCAGCGGACCAAGTTTTCAGCCGACATTTGACGCTCTAATTTCACTGGCGAAAATACTGGAAGTGATGACACGCGAAGGCCTTACTCTGGGGCAGTTGGTGGATATGATTCCGCCGATCCATATGTCCAAGATGACTGCGGACTGCCCGTGGCAGGCTAAAGGTCTGGTGATGCGGTCTCTAATCGAAGAACACAGCAATGATGCTGTGGAAATGATTGATGGGCTCAAGGTATTTCATGATGATGACTGGGTACTGGTGCTACCTGATTCGGATCTGCCGGTCTTCCAGGTTTACAGTGAAGCTTCCTCACAGGAAGAAGCCGATGCATTGGCAGAGCTGTACCTCGGGCGCATCGAGGGGTTGCAGACGCAACTGACTTAATGACATATCCGGCGAGCTGCGGAATATACTCTTAGAAAAAAACGGGATTTGGTGAATTATGGCTGATCGGGGTAGCAATCGGGGTAGCAGCTGGATAGCAGTTGTAGTATTGGCGTTATTGGCAGTTGGCGTAATGGTGGTGGCGCTATGGCCTGGTGAGGCTGTTGCCAGTGCTGCCGGAGCCGATTCATTTACGGAGCTTTTCAGCCAAGGTCTGCAAAAGCAAAAAGGCTTTGATTATGCTGCGGCGGCCGCACTGTTCGGACAGGCGGAGCAGTCCGCCGATACTATTGACGAAAAAGCGCAGGCCGCCTATTTTCAAGGAAATGCGTATTTCGAGGCGCATGAATATAACCACGCCGCGCAAAGTTTTCAGCGCGTAATGGCATATGGGCAGGAGCTGGCGCAAGCACAGGAATCGACCCAGGGCGATGAACTGGCTTCTGCCAAGCCGCGCGGGCGCGGCGCTTCTTCACCCCTCATCAAGTACGTCAGCATGGCGGAAATCGCCGTGCAAGACTGCTTATCCTGCCTTAATCCACTGAACGATTTTCCCACCAGCATGTACCTATGGATCAAGAGCAAAATTGGAACAGCTGCATTGATCACTGTCGACAAGTACTTCAACATATGGGATAATATTAAAATATACCTATATGCCGTCATCCTGCTAATGATGCTTTTGCGGACATTGATCAAGATTAAGCGCCGCAAAACAAAAAAAGCCGACTCAGGGTGAACTTGCTATTTGATCTTATCCTGACGTTGCGTTAAGATTACCTATGAAGGATATTTGGCCGATTAAAAATTTTTTTGCCATAGGAAGTGGTCATAAATGGATACTTTCATCAATTCCGGCATTTTTAACTGGGTGATCCTGCCTGTACTAATATTCATGGCAAGAGTTCTAGACGTTTCACTCGGTACCATCAGGATAATTCTGGTCTCCAAAGGCCAAAAAGTGCTTGCACCGCTGCTAGGCTTTTTTGAAGTCTTGATTTGGCTGGTGGCCATCGGACAAGTCATGCAGAACTTGACCAATGTGCTTTGCTATCTGGCTTATGGGGCTGGATTCGCAGTCGGAAATTTTGTGGGTATTTCCTTAGAAGAAAAGCTTGCGATGGGTCATTCAGTCGTGCGAGTCGTGACTGCGAAAGAAACGGCGCCACTGGTAGATATGCTGGTTAAGGCTCATTATGGGGTCACATGCGTGGAAGCCAAAGGCGCTACCGGTAATGTCATGCTCATCTATACCATTGTAAAGCGTAAAGATTTGCCCGAAGTGACCCGCATTATCAGTGAGTTTGACAAGAAAGCCTTTTACTCAATTGAGGACGCCCGGACAGCCAAAGAAGGTGTCTTTCCGAAGCATCAACAATCGAATCGGCCGTCCTGGACAAAGCCGTTCTTGGGGCGCATTGCCAAGTAGCTTTTCGAAACTTCATTTTGCAGACGATGATAGGCGAGTCTTACATAAGACTCGTCTATGTCTATGCCAACCCAGCGGCGTCCAAGCATTTTCGCTGCCAGACAGGTAGTTCCGCTCCCCATGAAAGGATCCAGTACTACATCGTTTTTAAAGGTGAACAGGTTAATCAGGCGTGCCGGAAGTTCCAGAGGGAATGGAGCCGGGTGGCCTATTTTTTTTGCCGACGCAGTTGGAAATTCCCAAATGCTCTTGGTCAACTGGACAAACTGCGCGCTCTCCAAATCGCTTTCTCCGCGATGAGAAGTTTGGAAGGACTCTTTGCAAAATACCAGGATGTATTCATGCACATCACGTAAGGTTGGGTTCGTTGGGCGGCACCAGCTGCCCCAGGCGGTCGATACGCCAACACTGGCTGACTTATTCCAAATAATCTCGCCGCGCATCAGAAAATCCAAGGCCAATAGCTGTTGCGTAATATATGATTGCAGCGGGATATAGGGCTGGCGATCAACGCCGGCCACATTGACGCATATTCGCCCGCCACGGACCAGGATTCGGCGGCATTCCTCCCAGACACCTTCCAGCATACTCAGGTATTCAGGCAATGGCAGTGCGTCCTCATGGCTGCTGTATTTTTTCCCGACATTGTATGGCGGACTGGTAATAATCAGATGTACAGATTCATCCGGAATCATGTCTAAGGAGCGGCTGTCGCCGCAATAAAGCCTGTTCCAAAAGACAGGGCTATCTGGGCTTGTGCTATTGGACTGCACGGTATTGCCATTATTCACAATTAGGCGGCCCCTCCTGGAATATGGTCCAAAAGGATTAAACATAAAAAGCGGTCATTTTCCTTTTTAGTCAGGCAGTTTTTCGGGCGGGCAGGGTGTGCAGCAAGCGGGCCTGGGTGACTAAGCCCGCACCCTGCGCCCTGCGTCACACCCAGGCCCGATCAACGAAAAAGGCGCTTCTTCCGGGGCAGCTGCTGATCCGGAATGATAAATGGTGTAATCAATGTCAGGAAAGATATTATCCTTATACTCAATGTCACTGAGCCAGCCATCGTCAATATGACCGGCCTTAACACTTTCGTAGATACGGGTAAAGCGGTGCAGATGATCCTTGGTTCTGCGGGTGGCATAAGCAGTCATGGTGCCGGTTTTCATGATAAAAGCCCAGTCGCTGGATTGCGCCAGCAGCAACTCGCGCGCCGCTTGATTCAGTGCCCGGCGCAACTGGCCGTCCGCATGAGGATAAGTGTCAGCTAGCTCGGTCATGCGCTTGGCCGCCTGATGCAGATGCCGGTAAATCCAATCATTGCTGCCCTCCAGCCATACTTCATGAAAGCCCTTATAGCCCCAGCTCGATTCGGATGGTACAGCTACCTGATTCTTAGGATACATATTCAGATAATCGCCGGGTGTGATCAGCCTTATATTCTTCTGATCATAGGCGATTTTGCGGATCAGGTAATTAAGCCAATCCGGACCTTCAAACCACCAATGACCAAATAACTCGGCATCGTAAGGACTGACGACAATTGGCTTGCGATCCAGGAATTCCGCTAGATAGCTGACCTGCTGCTCACGGTTGAACATGAAGTTGCCGGCATGAACCGCCGCTCTTTCCAGAGCAGCCCAAGGTACATAAGGCTCTTTATTGGCTGTGGCACCGGTGATACGATAGTATTTAATCCCGGTGTTGACGCGGATGCCATCGTCATGCAGGAACGGGCGGATGTAATCATATTCGAGATCATAGCCGATATCGCGATAGAATTCGCGATAGGCCGGATCACCAGGATACCCTTCTGTGGCACTCCATACCTGTTTGGATGATTCCATATCCCTGGCAAAGACCGCCGTCCCTGACGGGCAGTAGAGCGGGGCAAACACTCCATATTTGGGCCTGGGCACGGCGTGCATGATTCCGTGTGAATCGGTGAAAAAGTAGCGGATGCCGTATTCCCGCAATATTTCATCCAGCCCCGGGAAATACCCGCATTCCGGAAGCCACATGCCATTAGGGCTGAAGCCCATCAGGTTCCTAAAGGTCTGAACCCCAACGCCCACCTGCGCCCGCAACGCTTCCCGATGGAGGCGCATCATGGGTAAATAGCCGTGTGTGGCGGCACAGGTGATTAGTTCTACGCGCCCGGCATCAGAAAACTTTTTAAAGGCGCGCAGGAGGCGGGAGCCATACTTCTCAAAGACGATATAACGGACCTCGCGGAAACGGCTCAGGTACATCTCTGCCAATTCATGAAAGGCTGGAATCCACCTGGTGCGCTCAACTTCACGCTCTGCCAAGGTGATCAAGTTATTAAGATGGCGTTCATAGCGCTCGATGAGTAGCGGATCATTCAGCATAGACATGAGGGTCGGACTAAGGCTGATTGTAATGCGAAATGGCACGCCATCGTCGATCAGCCGGTCGAAGACTTTAATCAGCGGGGCGTAAGTTTCCGTAATAGCCTCAAAAAGCCAGTCTTCTTCCAAAAAACGCGGGCGCTCTGGATGCCTTACATAGGGAAGATGGGCGTGCAGTACAAGTGCCAGATATCCTTTTTCCATGATCAGCAGCCTCCCATTAGCTCCATTGCCTAGCGGTTTCCGGTGGGGCTTCCGGTTTGGTTTCCCGTTGGGTTTCCGGCGGGGCTTCCGGTGGTTTGTTTGGCAATGACAGGTGTGATGATGATTGATTCAACCCCATCCGGCGTTACTGCCTTGACAGGCAACTCATGCACACCATCGGGCAGTGCCATGCGCAAGGCGAAGGTCCCGTCTTCCCGTAGCTTGATCTCCTGCCCTTGAATTGTCAGGTGCGCACCAGGTTGTGTCGCTCCATAGATGATTAACTCCGTGTTTAGGACCAGCCAAAAACGGCGTTCGACCGCCTGTTCCAGCAGTTGTTGTCTATGCAACATCGGGCTTGAAATACTGCTGATTGCTCCTGAGCCTGCCAATGAGACTCTTTCAAGCCTCTTTTGATAACCCTCCAGCAGAGCTTCAGAAGCGCCGCCGGGAAGACCAGCCAGATGGTAGAGACGCTGGAAATGCTCGTCAACAACCATCCATTCTTCATCGACAACGTTTGATACTGAATCAACCGGGGTGGTGATCTGATTGGAACGTGCTATCATGCGATAGCAGCCAGAACTTGAGATAACGCCCAGCTCCACCATGAAACTGTGGCCGGGTTCACCCACATAGATATACCAACTGCCGGTGGCAGGATTGATTGGCACATCAAAGTATGTGGTGCTACTGCTAATGCTGCTGCTACCGTTGATACTGATATAGCTGCCGCTGCTCTTTATAGTAGCGCCGGCAGCGGAGAGATCGAAGACACGCAATACCAAAGGCAGCTGTTCCCAGGAGCCAAACTCGCGGAGTAAGTCTTCACGGACCATGTTATCAATTTCCCAATAGGCATAAAGCCAGTAAGGGTCTCTGACCAACAAAACAATCTTTGTTTCATTGTAGGGTCCCGGCAGGGGCGCTTCTTCCTGCGGCAACATACCTTGCGGCAAACGGCTTGATTCATCAAGCCCCTTTTTGATCAGGGTCTCGGAGGAAACGTCTTCCGTCGGAAGATACATACGGCGCCGTTGATATTGCCGCTGCGGTTTCTTAGTATCGGCTCCGGTTTCTGATGCGATTTCAGATGCGAGTGCTGCGATCAACTGTTCACGGGTCATACCCGTGCGTCCGCGGATGGCACGCTCTTTTGCCAGGCGAATCAGCTCGGCTTTAGACATGGCATTCAGCTGTTGCCGGGTCATTCTGACCCTCCTTTACTAAAAGTTCTGCGTCAGTGTATTGGATGGCCTACCGGTTATGTGTGTGGCCGGATGCTTCGGGATGGCCACTTTGGATTGGCCGTTTCGGGCAAAAAATAAGCGGCCTATGCTACATAGCGCAAAGGCTTCTTCTCTTACATAGAGTCACCACGACAGCCAAAAGCTATTCAACAACTTGGGCCCGGGTAACGAGCTGCTGGCAAGCCGGATGTTGTACGCAGGACAGTGGTGATTTTTCGTTGCGCAGGGAAAGATAAGTAAAAGGTGCTCAGGAAGGGGCAACAGGCCACGTTTGAAGTAATTGCCGACTATCATACTCATACTATCTTTAGTCATGGGCAGGGAACGGTGCGTATGAATGCTCAGGCCGCGTCGGATGCAGGTTTACGCCAGCTGGCCATTGCCGATCACGGTCCAGCCATGCGTTGGGGTCTCGGCGTCGAAAGCCTGGAAGAGTTTGAGACCATTCGGAATGCCATCGACAAAGTCAACTGCCAGAATCAAAGTGGCGGCTTAACAGTTTTGCGGGGTTGTGAAGCCAATATCATTGATTTTCAAGGCACTCTCGATATCCCACCTTATCTGCAGCATGACCTGGATATTGTCTTGGCAGGTTTTCATGTTCAAATCCGACCGCGTTCTTTCGTGCAAGGATTGAGCTATCTGGCTGCTATGGCGTTATCCGCCATGAGCAGCCATGTCGAGAAGAAGGAGCGCATTCGCAATACGGACGCCGTATGCTCTGCACTATACAACAACTGCATTGATATCCTAACGCATCCCGGATTGCACATTAACATCGATACGGCGGAGTTGGCTAAGGCAAGTGTTCAGACTGGAACACTTTTAGAAATCAACTGTCATCACGCTGATGAGATGCTGCCCTTTGTAAAGGTCGCTGCGCGCCATGGGGCACGCTTTGTAATCAGCAGCGATGCTCATCATCCTGATCATATTGGTAAGTATGAACGCGGTCTGGCAATTGCCAGAGAAGCCGGGCTCTGTAGCGAGCAAATCATGAATGTCATCATTAAAGGGGAAGATCCCGAACCCAAGCTTGCCAGATTCAGTCGCAGATTCAGTCCACTGCCAGACTCCTCCAAAAAACGCAGTGATTAGTCAAAGGACTTCGGCGAACATAAGTAGAATTGTGCAATATTCTAGACCGGTGGGAAGTGATAGTCATGCGAGAAAAGCATCCGCAAAACAACCACCCGCAAGATAGCCATTTTATCATAATTACCGGGCTGTCAGGCGCCGGTAAATCCCTTGCCATGAAAACGCTGGAGGATGTCGGGTATTTTTGCGTTGACAATTTGCCGCCGGTGCTAATTCCCAAGTTCGCCGAGCTTTGCCTGCAGGCAGCCGGCAGAATTAACAAACTTGCGATCGTGGTCGATTTACGTGGGGGCGACTTTTTCAATGATATTAACGATGCATTGGCGGCCCTTGACGACTCCGATTTGAAATATGAAATTGTGTTCCTGGATGCCAGCGATGAGGCGCTGGTCAGAAGATATAAGGAATCGCGGCGCCGGCATCCGGTTTCGCCGGGAGGAGGCTTGCTTGAGAGCATTCAGAACGAGCGCGTCAAGCTGCAGGATCTCAAATCGCGCGCCACTTATTTAGTTGATACTACGACGCTGGACAGTAAGATGCTGCGCGAGCGCATTTTAAGTATTGCAGGGATCAGGGCGAAAGAGCGGCTGCAGATTACCATCATTTCTTTCGGGTTCAAATTTGGCGTGCCCATGGATGTTGATCTGGTTTTTGATGTCCGTTTCCTGCCCAATCCATACTATGTGGAAGACTTGCGCGCTTTGACCGGCAAAGACGATGCTGTCGCGAAATATGTCATGAACATGCCATCCACAAAAGGATTCCTGAACAGAGTGACCGACCTGCTTAACTTTTCGTTACCGCTTTATGCCGCCGAAGGTAAGAGTAAGCTAATTATCGGCATAGGATGTACCGGAGGACGTCATCGTTCAGTGGCGATCGCCGAAAAGCTGGGGGACTACATCAGTGACAAGGGCTATCAGGTGCAAGTGGAGCATCGCGATATCCGTCAGTGAATGATCCGCATTAGTGAGTGATCCGTAGTGAGTGATTTGCAATAGTGAATGATCCGTAGTGAACGATTTGCATAGTGAATGATTTGCAGTGAACGATCTGCAATGACGGCTACCGGAATATATGGCTAAATATTGCAGTACTATTATATGAACGACAATAGACAAGTTTTTGGCTTTTTGCGCTATCATTACGTCATGATTATTCTACTATTCGACGTATGCAGACAGGGGGGTGGTGCAGCTGAAAGCCCCTTTTTTTAAGAAACGTCGCCCTGGCATGTTAAAATATATCTCAGTTTTACTTTTGGTTGTGGCGGCTTTGATAGTTTTCGGGATAGTTTTATTCCAGTTCGTTCCGGAACGCTGGAGTAATGAGGGGCGCTTGGCGGCAACTGTTTCAGTGCTTTTTGGCCTGTCTGGCATATTGATTGGTTCGGTACTGTTGATTCTGGCGCTTAGGGTTGCGGAGACACGCCATCTGGGCGATTTACTGTCCAGTGTTTTTGAAAAACGCGTACTCGACAAGGGGCCGAAAATTGTCGTAATTGGCGGGGGGACAGGTTTGGCGACGCTTTTGCGTGGCCTGAAGAATTATACCAGTCACCTGACCGCAGTGGTCGCTGTTACTGACGACGGCGGCAGTTCAGGAAGGTTGCGCAATGAATTTGGCATTTTGCCACCGGGTGATATCCGCAACTGCTTGACGGCATTGGCGGATCGTGAACCGCTGATGGAGCAGTTGTTTCAATATCGGTTTGGCAAGGGGTCCGGATTGGCCGGACATAATTTTGGGAACCTTTTCATTACGGCAATGACCGATATCACGGGCGATTTTGAGATGGCCATTAAGCAGTCCAGTCGCGTTTTAGCCATCCGGGGCCAGGTGCTTCCTTCCACGCTTGACAAGGTGGTGCTGGCGGCTGAGCTGGAAGATGACAGCATCATTGGCGGAGAGTCATTGATCGGAAAGGTTGATCGCCGTATCAGGCGCGTTTACTTAGTGCCTGCTAATCCGAGTCCACCTCAGGAAGTTGTGGATGCCATTATGGACGCAGACGCGATTGTCATGGGTCCGGGAAGCTTGTTCACAAGCGTGCTTCCCAACCTGCTGGTTCCGGATGTGCTTAAAGCGGTGCGGACTACCAATGCCTTACGGATTTATGTGATGAATATTATGACTCAGCTTGGCGAAACACGTAGCTTTGCTGCCTCTGATCATGTGAAAGCGATTCATAGTCATTGTGGACCAGGCCTGATTGATACAGTGGTTGTCAACACAGAAGAGATTGAGGACGAGGTACGGGAAAGATATCTGGGTGAATGCTCTGTTCCGGTGCATCTTGATCGGGAAGCGCTTGCCCAAGAAGACGTTAAAATTGTCACAGGCAATTATCTGAGTAAGTCCAATTATGCCCGCCATGATTCGGCGGCTTTGGCTGCGGAGTTGATGAGGATAATCGATTTGGATCGCCGAAAAAACAAGCGTCGGCGCAATCTAATCCGAAGGTTGCTTAAGAGGCGATAAAAGAAAAGGCGATAAAAGAAAAGGCGATAAATGGATCGCATTTGGGCTGGAAAGATGCTATAATATGAAATTGATGATAACTTTATAAGTCCTTCAGGGCAGGGTGAGGCTGAATAGCCGATTCCCGACCGGCGGTAATGCGTATGGCCATGGCAAAGCACTATGCCAACGCTAGTCCGCGAGCCTTATGGCCGACCCGGTGCGATTCCGGGACCGACGGTAAAGTCCGGATGAAAGAAGGAAAAACAGCTTGGCTGTTTGGCTGCCCTGAACCTTTAGGTTTGGGGTTTTTTATTTTGTGCGCGACAGGAGGGATTTTGATGCGGAAGCCGCAAGAAGCGCCGGAAGCGCAGGCGTCGCTTGGGGCATCGGGGATGGACGAAGCGCAGGCGGCCGTGTGGTGCCGCGGCGTAACTGTTTCATTTACCGGAGAGCAGAATGAATTGCAGGACATTGATCTGACAATCCGTCCGGGCGAATGCGTGGCGCTGGTTGGTCCGAGTGGTTGTGGCAAATCGACTCTGCTTAGGGTAATCGCCGGACTACTGGAGCCGGATGCCGGAATGGCCAAAGTATTTGGGTGTGACGGAACGCCAAGCGAACGGGGAATCGGCTTTGTCTTTCAGGAACCCACCCTGTTTCCATGGCTGAATGCGTTGGAAAATGTGGCACTGCCGCTGGAACTGCAGAAGAAGCTGACGGTAGCGGATTGCCGGGATCAAGCCCGGAAAGCACTTAAGGATGTCGGTTTACTGCAATATGCGGAAAAATATCCTGCAGAACTGTCGGGCGGTATGAAACAGCGGTTGGCACTCGCCAGGGCGCTGGTGACCGAATCCAGAGTGCTCCTGCTCGACGAGCCATTTGCCGCCATTGATGCCCTGAGGCGCGAACGGTTTAATTATGAGCTGTGGCGTCTGGCGCGCAAGAAAAATCTGACCATGCTGATCGTCACCCACAGTATTAATGAGGCAGTCTCCATGTCGCAGCGTGTTTTGGTGATGGCCGAAGAACCGGGTAGAATTGTCGGGGAAGTCGCTGTAGATCTGCCTGAAGAGCGGGATTTGACAACCTTGTCGAGCAAAGGCTTTTACGAATCCTGTACCAGAGTGCGCCAAATTCTTGAGGAAACGGGGGCGCTGATGCATGCGTAAAAATGGGACAGGGGCGCGGCGAGCGCGAAGGAAGATGCGTGAGTCAGGTAAATCCGGCTGGCCAGCTACGATAATCATTTTTTTCGCGCTAATCGGTTTGTGGTGGTTACTATCCCGTTTCTATCCGCCATATATTTTGCCCTCACCAGGCAACGTGATTATGCGGCTGATCACCGAGGCTAAGAAAGGGCCGCTGCTCGGGCATTTGGCTGTTACAGCAGGAGAATCTTTTGTCGGGCTTTTGTTGGGGGCATCGCTGGCCTTGCCGTTCGGTTATCTATTGGCACGCATTACTTGGCTGGAGAAGGCAGTATCTCCGTACCTTGTTGCATCGCAGGCCATTCCGACTGTCGCTTTGGCACCTTTGATCATCATATGGTTTGGGTTTGGCTTGACTTCCAAGATTCTGGTGGCGGCAATGGTTGCTTTTTTCCCGATTTGCATGAACACTATTGCCGGCATACGACGGGTCGGGAAAAATCAGTATGACCTGATGCGCATTTTTGGGGCAACGACCTGGCAGGTTTTTGCCAAGATCGAGTTGCCAACCGCCTTACCGGTTTTGCTGACAGGATTGCGCATGGGAATGGCTTTTTCGGTAATTGGTGCGGTGGTCGGAGAATTCGCCAGCTCTGACCGGGGTTTGGGTTATCTGGTCAACGTCTCCGCTGGCATGATGGATACAACCCTGCTTTTTGTCGCACTAATCACGCTGGCCGCACTGGGGATCAGCTTTCACCTGCTGTTCCTGCTGGGCGAGCATCTCCTCAGGAAGCGGCGCTACTAAGGCCGATCGATTGGGAACATCGATCGATTGGGGACATCGATCGATTGGGGACAGGTTTGTTTGGGTTAAAATGTACCGATCGGGGACAGGTTTGTTTAGGCCGAAATATACCGATTGGGGACTGTCCCCATTTGGATCAAAATAGTCCTTTGGGGACTGTCCCCAATCAGGACATTTTGACCCATTTGGGGACAGACTTAATTATTGATTTTCAATTTCACAGGTTTTCAACCCCGTCTTGGCCGAGGTTGAGGTTATTATCAAATAGGATGGGAGAGCGATTTGGTTTGGTAAGAAAAACGCAGTTGTCACTAATGATTCTGGTCATTGCTATTGCGGTAATGACTCTTGGAACACTGGTGCTGGGCGGATGCCAGCGCAAGGAGCCGCAAACGGTCAGATTGGTAATGGGCTATATTCCGAACGTGCAATTCGCTCCATGGTATGTAGCACAAGAAAAAGGATACTTTGAAGACGCCGGTCTGGAAATTACCATGGACTATGGAAAAGTCAACGATGTGATGCGCCTGCTGGCCGCTGGCGAAATTGATTTTGTGATTGCGGGTGGCGACGAAGTAATTGTGGCTCGTAGTCAGGATCTTCCGGTTACTTATGTTATGGCCTTATACGCTCGCTTCCCGGCTGCCGTAGTTTCCCTGAAAGAAGCGGCCATTAATGAGCCAGCCGATCTGAGAGGAAAAACAATCGGCCTTCCGGGATTTTATGGAACGAATTACATTGCTATCAAAGCTATTCTGGCTCGGTTAGGAATGACAGAGTCCGATGTAAATCTTTTGCCGGTAGGATATAACCAGGTGGCAGTGCTTAGCGAAGGAAAAGTCGATGCGATCGTTGGCTTTGATAACAATGAGCCTATTCAGTTACACAGCCTGGGTTTTGAGACGAATGTGATCCATTCCTATGATTACTTCGATCTGGTAGGCCACGGCGTCGTGACCGGTGAAAAACAGTTGCAGGAGAATCCCAAACGCGTGCAGGCTTTTGTAACGGCAACCCTAAGGGGCATGGAATACGCCCTCCAACACCCCGACGAAGCTTTTGAGATTTGCCTTAAATTCGCGCCGGAAAGTGGCGGTCCCAATGCAGAGGTTCAGAAGCAAGTCATGCTGGAATCTATGAAACTATGGCAAAGCGCATTTACAGACGCTCATGGCCTGGGAAGCTCTGATCCGGAAGCTTGGACCGCATCGCAGCAGTCAATGCTGGAGTGGGGCTTAATCTCGAAAGAAACTCCGGCCGAGCTGCTCGTCACTAATGATTATATTGATTATTAATCCTTGATTATTTAATTCGTGCCGCCCTGCAAAGCACCATGCTACCCTATACTACCTTACCACTTCACGCCGCACCGCATTGCAATCCGCATTGTGGTGCGGCTTCTTGTTGATGGGCAGGAAAGTTAGCTGGTCTGACGAAATTCTAAAGATAGGGATGTGTGCATATACCGAAAGGAGGAGCTCCTATATGTCCGATATCGGCAAGAGGATTCTGACGCTCATGGCCGCCGTCACCATTTTGTTCTGCCTGGCCTCCCTTGATCAGGCTTATGCGGCACCAACCGAAAAAACCGTCAAATCAATTACTATTTTCGGTGCCTTTTCAACCCCATCAGAAGAGATCCTATTTCATCTGGGAGTAAATGAGGGAGAAAAATACGATCCCGTGAAGCTAATGCGCGGAGTAACATGGCTACGCAATAACGGCATGTTTGGTGATGTCGATTTCGAGGTGGTAGAAACTCCTGGCACTGCTGATACGGTGGAGATATACCTCTATATAATCGAACCTATCGGATCGAGCCGCAGCGGTGGAGATACCGTCTTCGGTTCCGTTGATCGTGAAGAGTTGTATGGCTGGTTCAATGTCTCACTTCCGATACCCACAGGCATGTTTGGGTTAGGATTCGATACTTCTCTGGGGCTGAACATCAGCAAGCAATCCTGGTCTATAGCGCCCTCCATTTCGGGCCTCAAGCTCTTCGGGGCGCCGCTGGGCTGGTATCTTGATTTTGCCTATACCAACAAAAAAGACGAGCTCGATACCGTGGCAGTGGATCCGGAATGGGGCCTCATGACACATGTGGGTTTTAAGCAGGCCCTGGCACCAAACGTATCTTGGATGGCCACGGTTGGCTATGAATATGAAAAGAAGACTGCCACATCAGAGAGTAATCATTACTTGTATCTGGCTGACAGGTTCACCTTCGATATCCGGCCGGTGAAACTGCATGCTGAAACCGAGTTAGGATGCAGCACCGGTGATTATGACAATGGAGTTTATTTCAAGTTCGGTGCCAAAGGCGAATGGCCGCTGGAAATCACCAAGGATTTATTCTTGCTGACGCAGGCGGAGTTTGGTATTGCCACCGAGAAAACGCCTACCCGCGCTTTATTTGACATAGGAAAAGTCGGCATGCGCGGTTATGAGCTGGCCGAGTCGGATCGCTATTTAATCGGCTCCACCGGTCTTTATTGGCAGATCATTGATTCTTTACAGGCAATGATCTTTTGTGATCTCGGTTCCGTCCATACTCAGGGAGGTAGCTGGAGCCCGCTGCTTTCAGATATCGGACTGGGTCTGCGCTGGAACATGATCAGTCTCTTCGGAACCTATAACGGGGCAGGAGACTTCGGCTGGGGAATTTCATTTGATACCTACTTCTAGGATGTGCGGGCGTGGATCGTGCGCAGATCGTACGCAGATCGGGCGCAGATCGGGCGCAGATCAGTCGTGACGCGGCATGGCGCGGCACGGCACGGCGCGGCACGGCACGGCGCGGCACGGCACGGCGCGGAGCGGTGTGGCGCGGCGCAGAACGGCAACAGTCGCGCGGCTGCATTGGTAGCCGTATCTATTGAAATGGAAAAGGGGCGAGTGGCGTGAAAGCTGTCAATGAGCAACTTTTTGATCCCGAAATAAGAGCCAAGGCACAAGCTTATCATCGAGCGAAAAACCTGCATCGCTGTTTAGGACTGCTTTATGTAATCCTTTTTGCTGTGGCAGTTTTTTGCACTCCGCTGGCTCGCAACCTGTCTACAACCATTGGCGACTATGGCTGGCGGCCCGCATTATATTTAGTCGTAATCGCCGCCCTCTTTTCAGTCGGGAACGCACTCATCGACTATTTCGCAGGTTACTGCGTGCAGCGGCGTTTTGGCCTGTCAGTACAAACTCCCGGATCCTGGCTGGGCGATAAACTTAAGAGTTTCCTGATGCTGCTGGTATTGCTGGTGCCATTGCTGTTACTTCTGCGCACGATTCTGATCAAAGCGCCGAGTTATTGGTGGTTGTTTGCGGGCATTTTCTACGTCCTGATTTCCGTGCTCCTGGTCAACCTGTCACCGGTGCTGATCATGCCGCTGTTTTACAAATTCACGCCTCTCAAAGATGAGCAGCTAAAAGCGCAGTTGGAGCATTTATTTGCCAAGACGGGCTCCGGTATCCGGGGCGTTTATGAAATGAACATGAGCAGCAAGACCAATGCTGCTAATGCTATGATTACGGGAACCGGCCACACCAGACGAATGGTATTGGGCGATACATTACTGTCTGCATTCACAGCAGACGAAATCGAGGCTGTCATGGCACATGAGTTGGCGCATCATAATTTTCGGCATATGCCCAAAATCCTGTTGCTGAACTCTTTGATCGGCATTTTTTCGTTCTGGGCATTATCATTGATTGCACCATATGTGGCAAAATGGCTGGGCTATGTCAATGTCACAGATCCAGCTTTTCTTCCGATGCTAATGATCATTACGGTGATGATCATGGCGCTATTGGATCCGCTCAGCAATTGGTACATACGTACCCTTGAACGGCAATGTGATCGATATGCCGTGGAGGTAACGGGCAAACCGGAAGCGTTCATTGGCGCAATGGCGCGGCTGGCTGATCGAAATTTGTCGGTACTCAATGTATCTCCCTTGGAATATGTAATTTATTGGGATCATCCGACAATCGGCCAGAGGATAGTATTCGCGGAGTCGTATGAGGACTTCAAGGGTGAGAGTCCTAAGGGACTTGAAGGCTCTAAAGGCTTTGATCAGGGTTTAAACCGATAACTTGGAAACTTTTTGAGGAGTTGCACGGTCATAATGATGCCGGAATTGAGCTAGAAGTACCGGCAAATCGGAGGAGAGTTCCTTGGTAAGGTGTAGGTTGAAAGAAAATGTTGTAAAGCAGAATACTGGAATGGGGGAAATTACGACTGCCCAGTTCAGCGATTCTTACCCACCAATTATGGACGGCGTTGCCAAAGTTGTTGTGGAGTATAAAGAGCACCTTTCTAAGACTTTGGGTCCGGTACATATTGTCATTCCGTCAATCCCAGGTCTGGAGCAATACAAAGCGGACGATCTGATTCATGTTTACCCGACCATTCCGATTCCGAAACGGTCCCCATATCGTTTTGGGATGCCATGGATTTTGCCGGGGTTTAGCCGCAAGATCGCCAGACTTCCGCTGGACCTGGTGCATGTTCATTCGCCTTGGATGGCCGGACCATTGGGATGGCAGGTCAGTGTTCTGCGCCAGATTCCCATTATCTCGACGTTCCATACCAAGTATCTTGATGATATCAGCCGTTTCTTCTTTGGCTTACAGTTGCCGGTCGAAATAGCGCGCCGTATTATCATTGATCATTATAATCGCATGGATCAAGTCTGGGTACCGAATGCCAGTACGGAGCAAACTCTTAGGGATTATGGGTTTAAAGGACCGATTGAGATTGTGGGGCATGGCACAGATATTGTCAAACCGGCGAATCCCGAGCAAGCACTGCGCCAGGCGGAAGAATTTCTCGGCATTGATTCCGAGGTGCCTTTGCTGGTTTACCTCGGTCAATTAAAGTGGGAAAAGAATCTGTTGTTTGTGTTAAATTCTCTGCGCGAACTGAAAGATACCGGGTTTGTTTTCAAATTTGCCTTCATCGGGGAAGGCTATGCGCGGCCTGAGCTTGAGAAGGCGGCGCAGGACCTGGAACTTCCGGAAGTGAGTTTTCCGGGGTTAGTTCGCGATCGGGCCTTACTTACGTCGATTTTGTTCCGCTCGAAGTGCCTGGTTTTCCCGTCGCGTTATGATACGGCCGGTCTGGTGATTAAGGAAGCGGCTTCGCTGGAAGTGCCTTCAATCGTGCTGCGGGATTCCAACGCTGCCGAAGGAATTGAGGATGGAGTGAATGGCTTCCTGGGCGAAGAGAACCCGGTGTTATTTGGCAACAAGTTGCACGACTTGCTCAAAGATGAGGAGCTGCGGTGCGCGGTGGGGCGGAATGCTTATGAGACGCTGTGTCGCACCTGGGCTGATGTTGCTGATGAAGTTGCGGAGCGTTATAAGGATCTGATCAAATTTAAGGCGCACCGGTCGGCTTGAAATAATAGGCTTTGAGGCATTACTGGGGCGCTACTATGGAGTTTTTCGATAATATTTAATATTGAGGTTGAGGTTATGCCATAAGGCTCACTCCGTTTCTATGAGTGTGCCAGTAACCGGTTCGTAACGCAGCTGACCTAGTCGGACGTCGCCGGCGGAAATGGCTTCAAATTGATAATTGATTACTGGCAGGTACAAAAAGGCCGCGCTTAACCATTTGATGATTAGGCGCGGCCTGAATTTTTCGCGCAGCTCCGCTATCAGATGCCTTTTTTCGGCGGCGGCTTCTTTGTTCGCAGGGAAGGTAAGGGCGCGGGTGTGCTGGGCGGTGGCACGTTTGGTGGTGGCATTGGCGCGGGCGCGCGTACGGGTGGAGGTGATGCTGGCGTCGGTGCGCGTGGCGCCGTCGGGGCACGTGCCGCTGCCGTCGCGTGCACGGGTGCCATCGCGCGTGGCACTGCCGGGGCGCGTGCCGCCGCCGTTGTTGCCGCTTGCTTTATGATCATCATAATAAGCCTCTAGGCGTTCCAATTCATCTGCAAAACGGCTTTGCGGTTCGGTTCGCCAGTCGCCAAATTCCTCTTCCGCCCTTGTGAAGACAGTGTCAATTAATGCCTGGAAAGCCTGTTCGATTGTTATTTCAGGCTCCGTAGCGGCCGGGACATCGGCAGCATGGACGCAATCCTTGACCGGCCAGGCGGAGGCGGCCAGGCATTCGTGCAGGTCGTATCTGATCGAGCCGTTTATGAGATTTATGGCGGCTGAATCGATGTATTCTTTGGATTCATCGCTTTTCAGACTGCATTTGAAATTGGTCAGCAAATATAACTCGTGACGGTTGTTAAAGCGTCCTAGATACAAGTCCTCATGACGGTGATTATGGCCGGGGTGCTGGCAGTGGTATTGCGGCCATAGCGTACGAATTTGCTTATGGACTCTCGACAAGGGCAGATTGAGGGGTACATAAGCCTGACATAGGCGACCCCGGGAGCGCAGTCCTTCGATGAACCAGTTCAGGCGATAGCTTCCCGGGGAAACCAGCTCGGCGTCGGCGGGCAGCCCGCGTGGGTCATCCCCGAATGCCATCAGCAGCCGATCATAGGGCGGCTGCTCGATTCCGAAAAAGCTGGGGGGACGCTTTACAGGTACAAATGCTTCGATTAGCCCTCCATCGGTTTTGCGGTAAGTGGAATTGGAGAGCTGCAGGCATTCGATTACAAACTCTTCAGTTTCTGCGGCAGTTAAAGACTTATGACTATAGGCCATTGATTACCGCACTCCAATTCTGTGCCAAAGTTTTTTAATGCGAATCCGAAAAAAGCATACGGTCCAGGGAACGTTTTTCATCCTCAGACTCAAGCTCCTGGCGGATTTTGTTGCCGAACTCATCCATCTTGTGGCGAAACTCCGCTTGCTCCGAGGAAGCCATTTTCATCGTTTCGAGAATATGTTGCTCAAGCGAGTTGCGGTTGAAAACTTCCAGAATGAGGTCCAGATCACCGACTACGGTTTGGAACAAGTTGATTTTTTCAGCCAACAGACGGATAACATGCTCTTCAACAGTATCTTTGGTATAAAGATTAAAAATACGCACATCACGTGTCTGGCCGAGACGGTGGATTCTGCCAATACGCTGCTCAATGCGCATCGGGTTCCAGGGCAAGTCGTAGTTGATCAGGGTGCGGCAAAACTGCAGGTTAATGCCTTCGCCGCCGGTTTCGGTGCAAACGAGCGCCTTAATTTGAGGGTGTTCCCGGAAAAGCCCCTTAATCCACTCTTTGCGGTTGGGGGAGCAACTGCCGTCAAAAGGAAGGCTTTTAAGACCCATATTAGCCAGTTGCGCCATGATGTATTGCTGCGTGGCCAAGAACTCGGTGAAAATGATCACTTTTTCGTTGTCGCGGCTGACGATTTGCTCGATTACTTTTATTTTGCTGTTTTCTTTGATGCGACGGGCCAGTTCGATGGCGTGATAAAGCTCTTGGGCGCGCTGATCGAAGGGCGGGGCGGACGGGACAGGCGGGGTGGCGTCGGCGGAGACGGCGACGGAGACGCCAGACGGGGTGGCACCGTGGGCGTTGGCAAGAATGGTGCCGGGCGCGATGATGCCGGGGGCTGGGATGCGAGGCACAGTGGCGTGAGCAGCGACGCTTGCATTCAGCATTTTTCCCAGGGTTAAAGCCGCTGCAAACGAACTGCTGCAAATCTCGCGCTGCAGAGTGATTAAGGCCAATGAATTGCCGGTGCGCGATAGGTCATTGCGGATAAACTGTTCCACCGTTCGGTAAAAAAGACGTTCTTCTTCGGATAGCTCGATACACACTTGTTCAACAATACGTTTTGTAAACGCTACCTGGGTGTTGGAGCGCCGGTTGCGGATGACTACTTCACTCAAGAGTTGTTTAAGGTTGTCTACGTTACGGGGCGTGCGACTGTCAGCCACGAAGCGTTTGCGAAACGCGCGATAGCTGCCAAGCTGGCCTGGACGCAGCAAAGTAATCAGGTTATAAAGCTCTTTCAGATTATTTTGGAGCGGTGTGGCGGTTAAGAGCAAGAAATACTTTTTGTGAATGCCGCTGACGAGCTGGTAGTTGCGAGTATTAACGTTCTTGAGCTTGTGGGCTTCATCGACAATTAACATATCGAAGTTCAGACGCAGAATGACTTCGGCGTTTTCTGGCCTTTTAGCGGCATCGATGGAGGCCACAATGAGATCATAATGCTCCCAGTCTTCAGGGCGGCGCGCCGTCATAAACCGCAGCCCGAATTTATCCTGTAGTTCCATTTGCCATTGGCGGCAAAGCGAAGCCGGTGTCAGGATGAGTACCTTCTTGACCAGACCGCGCAAATAGTACTCGGTCAGGACCATGGCGGCCTCAATCGTTTTGCCAAGCCCGACTTCATCGGCCAAAATGGCCCGGCCGCGCATTTTTCCGATGACGCGGCGCAGAACGGCAAGCTGGTGAGGGTAAGTGACCACTTCGGCTTTACGCCAGCGCTCACGTAAATGCTCGAGACATAGGAGGCTTTCGAATCCGGGACGCGCAGCGATTTGCTCCGCCTTATATGAAAGCCGGAAGGCCTCCCAGGTATCAAAGGCTTTTTGCTTGTATCCTTTAATGAGATACTCAAAATCCTCGCTGCCTGGCAAAATAACCTCTGCCGGTAGTACCTCGATTAGCGAAGATTGCCCACTGAGCTCCTCAGCGTCAGTCCCAGTCGGTACCTCTGATTGCCCAACCCGTTTTTCATCAAGCACAAGTCCAATCTCCTTCTTAATAAGAGCAAAGAGGGGGCTAACCAAACCTGTCTCAAAAATTAAGTCTGTCCCAAATCGGATCACTTTAACCCGATTGGGGACAGTCCCCAATCGTCCGTTTTGACCCAATCGGGGACTGTCCCCAATCGGGTTAAAATGGCCCAAATAAACCAGTCCCCAATGGATCTCCCCAATGGATCGGGAAAGGAGGTTTTTGCCTGACCGTCGAAATTTAAGGATGGATCCTGAAATCTGAGTGGGAGGGATATGGATACAGTGGACGCCAAAAACTATCTGACTCATTTACTGTCTAGTCCCTCGTACAGGGGTCAGGCGGTACACATAGAGAAAATTGGAGGCAGTGAGGCGGTCTATGGTGATCTGCAGACCCCGCTGCCGGAACCTTTAATTGCCTCATTGCGTTCCAAAGGTATAGAACGCCTCTATAGCCATCAGGTGCAAAGCATTGAACTGCTGCGCCAGGGCAAAAATGTTGCTGTGGTGACTTCAACAGCCAGCGGCAAATCGCTTTGCTATAATTTACCGGTGCTTGAGACAATGCTGTCCAACAGTCAGGCTCGCGCACTCTATATTTATCCCACCAAAGCGCTGGCTCAGGATCAGCTGCGCGGATTGCAGCGTCTGGTGGAAGCCGCGCCCGGGCTGGAGTTATTGTCGGGTGCCTATGATGGCGATACACCTCCCGACACCAGGCGTCGCCTGCGTGACCGGGGCAGGATCATTCTGACCAATCCCGATATGCTTCACCAGGGTATTTTGCCCAAACATACCGGTTGGGCTCATTTTTTTGCCAATCTTAAATATGTCGTCATCGATGAGATTCATAGCTACCGGGGCGTCTTCGGCTCGAATGTGGCCAACGTTATGCGCCGCTTGCGCCGCATTTGCGAACTTTACGGCTCCAATCCCCAGTTTATCTGCTGCTCAGCGACGATTGCCAACCCGGGAGAATTATGTCAAAAGATTACCGGCGTTGACATCGATGTCATCGATAAGAACGGCGCGCCTTCCAGCGAACGCTACTTTGTGTTCTGGAATCCGCCCTTCATTGATACGGGACGCACCGAGCGCCGCAGCAGCAATCTGGAAGCTGCTGAGCTTATGTGTGAGCTCATCAAGAACCGGCACGCCACGATCGCCTTTGGCAAAGCCCGCATTGTGGCGGAGCTGCTCTATCGCTATTGTCAGGAAATGCTTCAGAAAGTCAGCCCGTCGCTGGCGAAGGCCATTAGTCCTTACCGGGGCGGCTATCTTCCGGAAGAGCGCCGCGAAATTGAGCGCCGTCTCTTTGAAGGAGAGCTGGTGGGAGTCACCAGCACCAATGCGCTTGAGCTTGGCATTGATATCGGGGCACTGGAAGCCGCCATTATCGTTGGCTACCCGGGCTCAATCGCCAGCACCTGGCAGCAAGCCGGCCGCGCCGGGCGGGGTAAAGAACCTTCGCTGGTCTTTTTTATACCGCATAACACACCCATTGATCAGTATCTCGCGCAAAAACCCAGTTACTTCATGGGGCGCAACCCGGAAAATGCCGTCATTGATCCGGGCAATCCGCACATCCTCCTCGGACAGTTACGGGCGGCCGCGTTTGAAAAGCCGCTCTCACCAAAGGATGTCGAGGAGTTCGGAGAATTTGGTCCTGGCCTCATGCACATACTCAGTGATAATCAGGATGTCGTCTGGGATGGCTTTAGCTGGCGCTGGCGGGGACGCGGTTTTCCGGCGGCACAGGTTAATCTGCGCAACATGTCGGACAACACTTTTTCAATTGTCGACATTTCATCAGGTAATAAGGTCATCGGATCATTGGACGAACCGAGCGCTTTTCAGCAGATTTATGAACAGGCCATCTACATGCATGAGGGCGAAACTTACTTCGTCCGCAAAATGGATTTGCAGCAGCGCGTGTCATTTGTAGAAAAGGCGGATGTGGATTACTATACCCAGTCGATTACGGAAATCAAGGTACAAGTGCATGAGTCGACCGAGGAAGGCCACCTTAACGACTCCAATCTGGTACATGGTGACGTAGCTGTTAATATTAAGCCCTACATGTTCCGCAAGATCAAATTTGGTTCACGCGATAGCATTGGTTACGGCAAGATCGATCTTCCGCCGCAGATTATGGAAACCACGGCTACCTGGCTAATCCCGCCAGTCAAAGCCCTTAACAATGTGCGTAAATACGGTCGCGAACCTCTGGAAGGGCTGCTCGGGATGGCAAATATCATCGCCGAAGTGCTGCCAGTCTTCGTTATGTGCGATACAGCGGACATCGGTTCCGTAGTGGATGTAACCAATACCGGACTGCCCTCCATATTTATTTATGATAAATATCCGGGCGGGCTCGGATTCTCCCGAAGAGCATTTGATCATATGGAGGAAATCCTGCAAGCCGGGCTGGAAATGATTAATGGCTGCTCCTGTGAAATTGGGTGCCCGTCCTGTGTGGGCTCACCGATACCTCCATTTTCGCAGCTGGATCCGGACACTAACGCCAGGGGACGGATCCCTGATAAAGAAGCCGCCAAAATGTTATTGCATGAGATTTTGGGTCTGCCACCCTATATTCCCCAAGCGCCAGCAGCTTCCGAACTAGCGAGGAGCGGTGCTGGCGGTCCATACGGCGCATGTGGCGGTGGCACCATCGGTGCCGGCGGAGCCATTGATGCCAGCGGAGCGAACGGTATGGGTTATCCTGCTGGGGCTGGAGCTGGCGCTGGTTTTGGGCCAGGCCAGCAGGGGCAAATGCCTTCTGCCAGGCCACCCGCGGCCGAGCCGTTGCCAGAGCATCTGGAAAGACGTATCCGACAGCAATTGCAGCAACTCAAAAAGAGGGAGTGACTCTAGACAATGAGAATCGCAATTATTGGAGGTACCGGAGTATATGATCCCCGCATCCTGACTAATATCCGAGAAGTGTATGCTGCCACCCCCTATGGAGACATAGCTGTTATGGTGGGAACGTACCATGGAGAGGAAATCGGCTTCCTGGCGAGGCATGGTAAGGGACATACTGTGCCACCACATCAGATCAATTACCGCGCAAACATGTGGGGGCTGGCGCGGCTGGGAGTTAAGCGGGTGCTGACCACTACCGCTGTTGGTTCACTCAATCCTGACATGGAACCAGGCGATTTCGTACTCATAGATCAGTTCATCGATTTTACCAAGGCCCGTCCGTCAACCTATTTTGACGGCACTGATGGCAATGTGGTGCATTTGGATTATACAGAACCGTATTGTCCCGAGGTACGGGCGTCCATTCGTAAAGCAGCTGAAGAAAAAGGCATTCCGATTAAATCCGGGGGATGCTATGTTTGCACGGAAGGGCCGCGCTTTGAGACCAAGGCGGAAATATTGGCCTATCAGCGGATGGGCGGCGATCTGGTCGGAATGACCAATGTTCCAGAGGTAGTCCTGGCCCGCGAACTCGGAATGTGCTATGCCACGATTTCGATGGTGACCAATTTTGCAGCCGGTATCAGCAGCGAGCCGCTGACTCATGAGGAAGTCTTGGAAGTCATGGCTGCCAATGGAGAGCGACTGAAAACGTTGTTGATGAGCGCACTTCCGCTGATTCCAGAGCAGCGCGGCTGCCATTGCGATCACAATAAGAAGCCAATGGTGGAAAGGGGATACTAGTTTGCCCAGAGTACCTGCAATTGTATGGCAAGATGGTGTTCTCAGGCTGCTAGATCAACGCCGCTTGCCCCTGGAAATTGCCTATGTAGACTGCCAGAACCATGGCGCAGTCGCCCACGCGATTAAAAAAATGGTAGTCAGGGGAGCGCCGGCTATTGGATCCGCTGCCGCCTATGGGTTGCTGCTGGCGGCACGCGCCTTTGCTGCCTGCTCCGCCTCCGCTGCCTGCTCTGCAGAACAGTCTTTTGATCAATTTAAACGACAACTGGCTTCGGCGGCCGAGGAGTTGCGCAGCACACGGCCTACGGCTGTTAACTTGGAGTGGGCCTTAAAGCGCGCTTTGGCGGCGGTTGATCGAACCGGGTCGCCCGCGGAGGCAGTCCAGGTGCTTGAACGCGAAGCCGCCCTCATTGCCAGTGAAGATATTGAGTCTAACCGGGCGATTGGGAAATATGGGGCGGCGCTGGTCAAGGATGGGGCTAATATCATCACCCACTGCAATGCAGGAGCACTGGCAACAGTAGATTATGGCACGGCTTTGGGTGTGATCCGGGCGGCGCATGAGGAAGGCAAAAGAATTCACGTCTATGCCGACGAGACGCGACCCTACTTACAGGGTGCCAGGCTGACGGCCTGGGAATTGATGCAGGACGGGATACCGGTAACGCTAATCACGGATAATATGGCTGCCTGGGTGATGAGCTTCAAAAAGGCTGACATGGTTATTGTCGGGGCTGACCGGGTAGCGGCTAACGGCGACGTGGCTAATAAAATTGGAACCTATGGCCTGGCCGTGCTGGCTAATTATCATAAAATTCCGTTTTATGTAGCAGCGCCCCTGTCAAGTATTGACTTGTCCATTGAGAGCGGGCAGAACATAATCATTGAAGAACGTGATCCGGAGGAAGTGACCCATGTGGCAGGGCAACAGGTGGCACCCTCTGGTGTGACAGTTTTTAATCCAGCATTTGATGTGACTCCGGCCGCACTAGTCACAGCCGTGATCACCGAAAAGGGTATTTTTAGCGGAAATGCGGCCGCCGGCTTAAAATCATTGGGGGTGTCCCATTGAAAATTCAGGAGTATAGAAGAAGATTATTGAAGGCTGGCATCCTGATGGTCCTGCTTGTAGTGATCGATCAGGTTACCAAAATAGTGGCAGATATCATTTTATCGGAGCAGACCATTTCGGTAATCGGGGAGTTTTTCCAACTTGATTTGGCATATAATCCTGGTTTTGGGTTCAGTCTCGGAACCGGTTGGCCACAATGGCTGACGATGGCGGTTAAGATATCGATTCCTTTGCTGGCCGCCATTTTTACTATTTTCCGACTCAAGTCTGATGATTGCACGCGCCTGGAAGCCCTGTCGCTGACCCTGCTGACGTCCGGCGCGTTTGGCAACCTGATTGATCGACTGGTGCATGGATACGTTATTGATTTCCTGCTATTCAAAATGTATGGTTTCTTGGGATTTGAATACTGGCCTACTTTTAACATCGCCGATGTTTTGATTGTATCAGGGACGATTGGGTTCGCCCTTACCCAGTTCCTGGCGGCAATCAAAGAGCATAAAGCAGAAAAGATGAAATCCGGGACAGAAGTTCCCGTGGCAGATGGGATGATCGGGGCGGCTGATGGGGACGAAGCGGCCGAGGCGAGCGAAGCGAGTGATGCGGCCGAAGAGACCGATGCTGCTGGTGCAGAAGAAGGCGCGGCAGTGCCACAAGATGCGCCGGATACTACGCCGGAGATCGTGCCAGAGAAGACTGCGCCAGAGGAAACCGCACCAGAGGAGACCGTGCCAGAGAACGCGCCCGAAACGCGGGAAGAGAGGGAAGGCTGATGCATTCAATAGTCCGAGATATGAGTTTGGCACCAGAAGGTCATCTAAAGATTGACTGGGCCTGGCAGCATATGCCGCTTTTAAACGCCCTGAAAAGAGAATTTGAAGAAAGCCGTCCATTTCTCAATAAGCGGATGGCTGTTTCAGTACACTTGGAGGCTAAAACCGCCTGTCTGGCGCTGGTGCTTAAGGCAGGCGGCGCAGATGTAGCAGTTACCGGTTCGAATCCGCTGTCGACTCAGGATGCTATTGCTGCGGCACTGGTGGAACGGGGAGTTCCGGTGTTTGCCTGGCATAATGCTACCGCGGAGGAATATACAGCCCACCTGGCGGCCACTCTTGACATCAAGCCGGAGCTTTTCCTGGATGATGGCGGCGACCTTACTGCGATGCTACACAGCGAAAAAAGATCGTTGCTGCCCGACGTGAAAGGCGGTTGCGAAGAAACCACTACCGGTCTGATGCGGATGCGGGCGATGGCCAAAGAAGGCAAACTGGCTTTTCCGATGATTGCCGTCAATGATGCTGACTGCAAGCATCTGTTTGATAACCGCTACGGAACCGGTCAGTCAGTCTGGGACGGGATAATGAGAACCTCCAACTTGATTGTGGCTGGCAAAACTGTTGTCGTCGCAGGATTCGGATGGTGCGGTAAAGGAGTGGCCATGCGTGCCAAGGGTTTGGGTGCAAATGTCATTGTTACCGAAGTAGATCCGGTGAAAGCTTTGGAAGCTGTCATGGAAGGGTATCGCGTCATGCCGATGCAGGAAGCGGCCCCGCTAGGAGATATCTTCATTACCGTTACAGGCTGCCGTGATGTAATCGGGCGTAGTCATTTTGAACATATGAAAGACGGAGCTTTGCTCTGTAACGCCGGACATTTTGATGTCGAAGTTAATACGAAGGAGCTCAAAGAACTGTCTACAGCGCAGCGGCTGGTCAGAAAAAATATTGAAGAATTTTCGATGCCAGACGGACGTCGGCTGCATCTGATTGGCGAAGGCCGACTAGTCAATCTGGCGGCTGGCGATGGTCATCCGGTGGAGATTATGGATATGTCCTTTGCCATTCAGGCATTATCATTAGAATACCTGGGCCGGGAGGCACATAACCTGAAGCCGGGAGTGCATCCGGTGCCAGCTGAGATCGATAATCGCGTCGCACGCCTGAAACTGAGCTCACTAGGCTGCCGGATCGATGACTTGAGTGAAGAGCAGCGAAAATACTTGAATGGGTGGGAAGCCTGAAAATGCTTACGAAAATTGATAATGTCTGGGTCATAACTCCGCGGGCGTCTCAGCCGCAAGGAACAACTCCGGATTCGCAAGCAACTAATGCGGTTGATGTCTTTTATGGTTGCGTAATCATCGAAGATGATACGATAGTTTATGCCGGAAAACCCGAAGAATGGAACGGCTGTACGGATTGCGAGGCGGCGCGTGGCAGCGCAGACCGTAACGCTGATCATAGCGTTGGCCGCAGCGCAGATCGCAGCATCGCAGACCGCACCACAGGCAAACCCCAATGTGAATGCGAATTTGACGCACTTGTTGACGGGAAGGGGAAAATCCTGATTCCCGGTTTGATGAACTGTCATACACACGTACCAATGGTAATGCTGCGTGGACTGGCTGATGATTTGGAACTGCACACCTGGCTTCAGCAGGCAGTCTTTCCGATTGAGAATGGCATGACTCCGGAAGATGTTTATTGGGCTACAAAAGTAGGTATTGCGGAGATGATTCGTGGCGGAACGACCTGTTTCGCCGATATGTATTTTCATATGGATTCGCTTGCGCAGGCGGTTGCGGAAGCCGGAATCAGGGCGGTTCTGTCATGGGGATTTGGCAATGTTGGCGGTAATGGCGAAGCAAAGCTGGCGAACAGTCTCGATTTCGCCTTGCGCCATAGAAACGGTGCTGATGGCAGAATTACTACGATGCTGGGGCCGCATGCTCCTTACACCTGTTCGCCGGATTTTCTGAAAGAAGTTGCCGCTCTGGCCCGTGAGTATGAGTTTCCGATTCATATTCATGTTTCGGAAACCGCCCATGAAGTCAGTCAAATAAAGGAACAGTATGGTAAGACCCCTGTAGAATTGCTGGAAGAGGTTGGTCTATTCGGCACCAGGATGCTGGCAGCCCATGGGGTGCACCTTAGCGACAGAGATATGGAAATATTAGCAGCCCATGGCGCTTCGGTGGCTCATTGTCCGGCGTCCAATCTGAAGCTGGCCAGTGGAATTGCTGCTGTAGACAGGATGGCAGCCAAAGGTGTGAACGTCTGTCTTGGAACGGATGGGGCAGCCAGTAACAATACTCTGGACATGATTTCCGAAATGCGTCTGGCAGCGCTCTTAGCGAAAGGCAGCACCGGGAATCCTACGGCTTTGCCTGCGGCAGCGGCGATTAATTCTGTTATGGCCAATGGGGCTAAAGCCTTGGCACTCGAAGGCGTTGTCGGAGCAATCAGTCCCGGTATGAAAGCCGACTTGGCGCTGATTGATTATCAGAAGCCGCATCTCACTCCCGATATGAATTTGGTTTCATTGCTGGTCTATTCCAGCCGGGCAGACGATGTCAGCGATGTGATGGTCGATGGTCAGTGGCTTATGCGCGACCGCGTTTTGCTGACCATTGATGAGTACGAAGCAATGTGGCACTGTAAAAATAGCATTCGGCGGATTAAAGAAAGCCTGTAGCACAGCAACCAGCAACCATGCACTTAAAGGGTTGTCATGGGCGAGGTGCGCACATCTTACATTATTTCACAGCATCTGCTTATTGCACGCTGAAAACTGGTGTGATATAATAAGTAATGCCGCTGGGGGGTCGTCTAGTGGTAGGACGGCGGGTTCTGGCCCCGTTGGCGAGGGTTCGAGTCCTTCCCCCCCAGCCAAATTTTGCAGATAATCACTTTCGAGACAATCCTTCTGAGGGTTGTCTTTTTTTGCTTTTTGTGACTTAGTCCTGATTGCAGACTTCTGGCGGGGAAGTTTCACCCTGCGCTGCGCAAACACATATTCTAAAACAGGCGATGTATGGCGCGAGGGGTGATGAAGTGCATGGAAAGAAAAAGAGTTTTGTACATGGCTGTCCTCAATGACTGGGTTATGGAAAGCCTTTGCTCATTAGGAAGCGGCAGCATGTATCATTTATCCTATCATCCAAGCCTTATCGCTCCGGAACTGACAATGGAGATACGGGAAGGACGATTGGCAACAGGCAATCCGGTCCAAATAGTCTTGCATAAAAACGGAACGACCAAGAGGATTTCTGAAGGCGAGTTGCATTCCGTTGTAGATTTTAAAGACTATATCCGTTTCGAGTTTCGTATTCTGAGCGTCATTCCGTTTTTAAGAGACGGTGCCGTAATGAATCAGGACGGATACTTATGCTGGCTGCAGGAAAATACGGTATAAGAAGATATGCAGAGCCGGATCAAAGCGGGCCGCCCATTAGGGGCAGCCCGCTTTATTTAGTGCTTCCATGACCAGTCGGTTGACTTCTTTGCCGTCAGCTTTTCCCTTAACAAGCGGCATCAAAATGCCCATCACTTTGCCGACATCCCGGGGCCCGGCAGCGCCGGATTGCTGAACCGCTTTAGTAATCAGCTCCTGCAGCTGCGCGGCAGAGAGCTGCTCGGGAAGGTATTGACGCAGTATCTCCATTTCCGCTTTAGTCTTGTCAATCAGGTCAGTGCGCCCGGCCTTTTCAAATTCAGCCAAGGATTCGCGGCGCTGTTTCATTTCGCGGTTGATTAGCTCCAGAATCTCATCATCTGATAAGGGTGCCCTTTTCTCTATTTGACGCATTTGGACGGCAGCCTTAATCAAGCGAATAGTGGATACCCGTAAAGTTTGCTTGGCCAGCATGGCTTCATGAAGTTCCTTATCCAGCTGCTCATATAAAGACAAAGCCATCACCTCTTTCACGTTTTTACTCCATTTTAGTTTACACTATCATTATAGCCTTCTGCAATGCCTGGTACCACACCCTGGCACTCTTCTCAGATAAGCGTCCCGGCGCGCGTCCCAGGCGCACGTCCTAGGTGCACATTCCGGGCGCACGCCCCTGACACGCGTCACGGCACACGTCCCCGACGCGCGTTCCAGGCATACGCCACATAATAGGTTAAGATCATGGCCTTTTTTTTACGGCGCATGCGCGGGAGGTTAGAAGTAAATCGCGTCGAAAGTAGAGAAGGGCCGCAAAGCTAAAACAAGCAGCAAGGAAGGCTGACACCAAGGCAGGCTACAGCGAGGCAGGCTGACACCAAGGCAGGCTACAGCGAGGCAGGCTGACACCGAGGAAGGCTGACAGCGAAAGCTAAGACTAGAGGCGAGCAAGGCCAAAACTAGGGAGGGTTGCTAATCATGAGCAGGAAAGCGCATTCTAACACCAATTGGAATTGGCGCCTCCTTTGGGATTTGTTTTTAACATTTTTGAGAATAGGAGCATTTACCATTGGCGGCGGCTACGCCATGCTACCATTGATTCAGAAAGAGACGGTCGAAAAGAAGAAATGGGTAGGCGAAGAAGAATTCGCCGAGATCATTGGATTATCGCAAACGGCTCCAGGAGCAATTGCCATTAACTCTTCGATTTATCTGGGCTATCGGGTAGCAGCGGTTCCAGGCGCAATATTTGCAGTATCCGGGATGGTCGTTCCTTCATTAGTAATAATTTTAACAATCGCCGTGTTCTTTGATCAGTTTAGCACGGCACCGGCGGTCAAAGCCATATTCAATGGAGTTCGTCCGGCGGTGATGGGGCTAATACTGGCGGCGCTTTTTAAAATTGGCAAAAGCGTCCTAAAAAACCGCACCAGCATCATTATTTTTGCGGTGATGTTATTAATCGGGACGTTTTTGGATTTGCATCCGGTGCCCATAATTCTAATGGCAGCTTTAGCCGGCATAATATTCTTGAACAACAAGAACAACAAGGATAAGGAGGCCAAAAAAGCATGATGCTGCTGTTGAAGTTATTTTGGTCTTTCCTGCAGATCGGCTTATTTACTTTTGGCGGCGGTTATGCCATGCTACCCTTAATTCAACGTGAGATTATCGACGTTAATGGGTGGCTAACCATGGAGCAGTTCCTGGATATTGTGGCGGTAGCTGAGATGACACCTGGCCCGATTGCCATCAATTCAGCCACTTTCGTTGGCTACCGCGTGGCGGGAGTGCTAGGTTCGTTCGCAGCCACTTTCGGAGTGGTACTGCCTTCGTTTATCATCGTACTCATTATTGCGACGCTTTTTAAGCGCTTCAAATATCTTGACAGTGTGCAGGCAGCTTCGAAAGGTATTCGCTCAGCAGTCGTGGCTTTGATTGCCCTGGCCATTTGGTCTTTTGGCAAAGAGGTCATTCATGCACCGTTGCATGCCGTTATAGGGTTGGTGGCATTTGCACTGGCCTATTTCCTGCGTTGGCATCCTTTGATTGTGCTTGGTCTGGCTGGCCTGACAGGCTTGCTGTTTCTGGGATAGCATTATTTGTTACTTCTTAGTGCTTTACAAAGATAAAAATCTATGCTAAAATGATTTTTGCAAGTGGCCCCATCGTCTAGAGGCCTAGGACACCGCCCTTTCACGGCGGCGACAGGGATTCGAATTCCCTTGGGGCTACCATTTTTATTTTTAAAATTAAATGAGTCTTAATAATAGTTTTATGGCCCCATCGTCTAGTGGCCTAGGACATCGCCCTCTCACGGCGAAGACAGGGATTCGAATTCCCTTGGGGCTACCATTCTTAAGCGAGTTATCTGTGGCAAGATTTCTCGTTTTTTTATTTGGTTTCGGGGAAGGGCATCGCATAATGGCGACGAACTTTGGAAAGGGATAAAACTCTCAAGACGGAGGTGTCCTTTATGTTCAGGCTGTCAGCATCGCAAAGCACGATGCTTTTGGGTGTCGCAGTGCTTGTAGTGGTGGCGGTTTCGACTCTGGTTTCATTAATCAAGAAGAAAGGTGCGCAGCGCTTTTATCTGCTTTTCATATTGTTAACCATGGTCTTGGGACTAGGATATTTGTTTCTTTATACTCCAAGCAAAGTGGCCGTGTCTTTAACTGAAGAAAACATGGAAGTGGTTATACCGCCATTCTTTAAAGAATCATGGGCTTATCAAGATATCAGCAGGGCATATATTGCTGACTGGACTACATCAGAACATGAGGACTTGCGTCCTACACAAAGGACGATGGGTACAGCTATTGGAGAATACCGCACCGGCCGGTTTCAGCTTGCCAACGGCCAGAAGGCGCTCTTAATGGTTAATGGAACACGGTTTATTTGCCTGGAAACGCCCAGTATGTTTCTGCTTCTTGCTCCGGATGACTTGGAAGGGTTCCGGGCCTCTCTGGAGGCAAAACTGGGGTACGAAGTTAAATAGGGGATTGAAGTCGCACAAAAGTATGGGGCGCCAAGAGGCGCTCTTTTCTTTTTGCCTTTACGGCGCTGTTCTGCAAGCGCCATTTCTACATGTTTCCACAACTATGACGCTTTACCACATCTGTAGGATAATTTCCGCATTTGTGACGCCATTTCCGCGGCAAACATATTTTAAATTTTAGGCATGAGAAGCGCATTAATTGGGAAAATAATCAGTGTAAGACTAAGCAAGCGTGGCAGAAGCCCAAGCGCAGGAGGAATGGAACATTGGTAAAACGTAAAATCGAAGAAGTTGCCGATGGCGTATTTGTCGAACCTGTACCGATTACCGCCGGTGAGACGGTTCGCGTCAAGTACAAAGGGAAATTGGCCGACCAGGCTAGCAAAGTCTATCTACACATGGGATTTGGGCGCGGTAACTGGCACAATGTGCAGGATATCCCGATGCGCAAAACGCGCGATGGAGCCTGGAATACCAATATTGAGGTGGTTGACACTGAATCGGCGCTCAATTTCTGCTTCAGAAACGAATCCAATGTATGGGATAATAATAACGGCATGAATTGGATTTTAGAAGTACATAACGGTTAGGTCGGGGGAAGAGCAGGCAGGCAAAGCAAAAGAGGAGGTATAACCCTCCTCTTGGTTGCGCATCCACTATGTTGACTCTAGCGAGCGAACACGTGTGATCCGATTTTGATACTGACTGGACGTGACCAAATCCAACGCGAAGTCGTCTTGGCGGGGTTATAGAAGTATACAGCTCCGCCTGTCGGGTCTTGTCCCTTCAAAGCAGCCTGGGCTGCTTTATAGGCAGTTGCATTGGGTGTACGGTTGATTTGGCCATCACGTACCGTGCAAAACTGTCCTGGCGCATATATGACTTTGCTGATCGAACTGGGGAAGTTTTTACTGGCTACGCGGTTAAGAATTACGGCACCAACCGCTACTTGTCCAGTAAAGCTTTCGCCGCGTGATTCAGCATAAATCAAACGCGCCAGCAATTCTACATCGGCGGCACTGACTGATATGCCGCGTGAAGCAGTGCTTTTGGCAGCAGTTGTTGCCTTGGTTGCGGTATTTTCTCCGCTCCCGGACGACGATCCATTCCCACGATACGGAATGGTCAACTTTTGCCCGACAATAATGCGGCTACCGGTCAGTCCGTTTATTCTGCGAATTTCTGCAATGGGGAAGTCTACCTTTTTGGCTATCGAGTAAAGGCTATCCCCACGCCTGACAGTATAGGTCCATCCACTGCTTTTGGCGGTACTGGTAGCACCGCTGCTTTTGCTAGCGGTGGTTCCTGTACTTGTTGGGATTACCAGCTTTTGATTTGCCTGGATGCGCGTGGTCCGTAGACCATTGGCTTCACGGATTGATTCCACCGGAACGTCGGTTTTCTTGGCAATTTTGTAGAGCGAATCGCCCTTCTGAACATTATAGACCCAGGCGCCCAGCGCCGGAGCATTTAATGCTACCAGGAAAACCAGAGTGTTAGTAATGGCTAACACTTTTTTAACTACCGGACTTCTGAAAGTCCTAAGCATGAACATACCCCCTTCATTTCACGGCGAGGTTAGTTGTCGGGTTCGGGTTGAAGAGTAGACCCTACCGCTGATAACAGCGGATTCACCCCAAGCCAACGATTGGCCGGCTTATCCCCCGCTCCTGCCTTGGCGGCAGGCTGGATACAATATGCTTAGAGTCAACGAAGATTATTATAACCGCGGCGAATGGTCCTGTCAGTGCAAAATGTCTGTAATCACAGGTAGTTATTAACCGCTATGCCGATTGCTGCTAACAGGATTATGGTTCATCGTTAATAGGCTGCGTCAACTGCCGGCGGCGAATTGCTCGAGTGGCAGAACGCCTATAAAAATAAACGCGCTATCAAAATCGAACAGATAAAGGCGGCCGCATCCGTGGCCAACCCAGCGCATAAAGTGTGGCGATATTCTTTAATCCCAACGGCACCAAAGTAGACCGTCAATACGTAAAAAGTTGTCTCGGTGCTGCCCTGCATCACAGAGGCGATGAAACCGGTCGGCGAATCGGGTCCATTTTGCCTGATAATATCCGCCAGAACCCCCAGCGAAGCTGAGCCCGACAGTGGCCGTACTACCGCCATAGGGATCAGATCCACCGGTACTTTGAAAATGCTCAGGACAGGTTTTAAAATGGTCGCCAGCAAGTTCATAGCTCCGGAATCCCGAAAGAGTCCGACCGCCAGAAAAACTGCCAACAGGAATGGGACCAACCGCGCTGCAACACCGAATCCATGACGTGCACCGGCTACAAACGCCTCATAAATCTTTACGCCCTTAAGGCTGCCATAGATCAAGATCGCAATGATAAATAGCGGCAGCAGTGCCGCAGAAAAAACAGTCAAATATTTCATCGCTCAATCATCCGCCCGACGCCAATGCGCTGTTCGACCCGTTTCTTTAAATTCTGGCCGCGCCTGTTACGGACCAGAAAGTCAATGATCAGTGCAAAGATGGTTGAGGCCAACGATGCCAGCAGCGTGGGAATAATGATGCCATCCGGCTGCGCTGAGCCAGCTTGGGCCCGCAATGCTACTACCGTCGTGGGAATCAGCGTCAGGCCACCCATTATGATGATCATAAAAGTACACATTGCATCCGTGGCACGGTTTTTGCGTGGATTTATTTTCTGCATTTCTTCCATAGCCTGAAGACTTAGCGCTGTCCCGGCATTGGCCAGACCCAGAAAGTTGGCGCTTAAGGCCAGTGACACGGCTCCCAGTGCTTCAGGGTGGTCTTTCAGATCTGGAAACAACCTGATCAATATCGGCCGCATGACTCTGGCAATTAACTTGCTCAAACCGGCTTCTTCTGCCACTTTCATGATGCCAGACCAGAACGCAATCAGCCCCGCCAGTTTGATTCCGAAGGCCACGGCTGATTCCGCAGATTGAAACAGCGATGTGGTGATTAGCGCCACCTGGCCTTTGGCGGCAAACACGGCGGCTCCGGCGCACAAGAGTATCAACCATACTATGTTAATCATGGTTTGTACCCCTTCCAAAAATTCTCTTCGCAAGAAAATCTATGTCAAATTGGCTGCGATCTTAACCTTTGTCCGCAAGAAGATTAAAAAGGATTTGATCTGGCGATCGTGGAAAATTAGAGTAGGGGGGGTCGCAGCTTGCAGAGCTTTTCATCGGAGACAAAGAGTGAGCTGGCTGGTATCCGTGCAGATGCGAAATGCTGCTGTCTTGCTGAACTGGCGGGGTTAATCCATGCGGCCGGTAAAATCAGGCTCAGTACCGAAGGGGTAACGCTGATCCTGGAGACCGAGAACGGGGCGATCGCCCGAAAAATGGTCTGGCTATTTAATGAAGTCTTCAAGCTGTCTCCGGAAGTGATCGTGGAGGAGCGCAAGCAACTAGGCAAACGCCATGCCTATCATGTTGGCATAGTCTCAGACACCCTTGTCCGGCAGATTCTCAAGGATGTTCATATCCTGGACGATGCTAATCACCTTGATGGTTCGATTGCACCTGAACTGACCGGCAAAGAATGCTGCCGATGGTCATTTTTGCGGGGTGCTTTTCTGGGTGCGGGTTCAATTTCGGATCCGGCCCGCAATTATCACCTTGAGATTATCACCGAAAACCCGGAATTTGCCCAGGGGCTTTATTATCTTCTTTCTTTGGATCATTTGCGGGTTAAAAACTCAATTCGTAAGCAATCGTATGTGATTTATCTTAAAGAATGCGATTCTATCATACAGTTACTGACGCTGATGGGTGCGAATGACGCTGTGCTGCGCATCGCGAACCTGTTGGTAATCAAGGAAATGCGCAGTGGCGTAAATCGGCTGGTCAATGCCGAAACAGCCAATTTGGCAAAGGCCGCCGAGAGCGGAGCAGAGCAACTGAAGCTAATCAAAGAAATTGATGAATGCTATGGTATCAATCGTTTACCGGATAAATTAAAGCAGTTTGCCTTGATGCGGATTGAGCATCCAGAGGTCAGTCTTAAAGAAATTGGCGCGATGATGCGGCCTCCGGTCGGCAAATCTGCCATGAATCACAGATTGCGCCGATTGCGCGAAATATTGGCCGAACACGGAGAAAAGCCGGAACTGGATGAGTAGTGCCGTAATGCGGGGATAAGGAGGGAAAGACCATGGCCGGCAGATTATTGCTGCAACAAAAAATAGAAATGCAACAAAAGCTGGCTATGAGTCCGCAAATGCTGCAGGCGCTTGGCTTGCTTCAGCTGCCTGTCATGGAGCTGAGTACGGCGCTGCAGACTGAGCTGCAGGAGAATCCGCTGCTGGAAATGGCGGATGATCATGAAGATGATCATAATAATGATTATGAGGGTTCCAGTGATTGGCGCAAGCAAGATGAAGGCGTCGCGGGCATGGCAGGCATGACAGGCTCGGCAGGCTCGGCTCAAAATGAGTGTGGTGGCGCAACTGGCGAGGGCGAGTTTAGCGAAGGGCCGAGTCAGGGCTTGACGCCGTCGGGGGAATGGGACCCCGAAGCCTATTATGCCGGTGAAACCGGGGACGGAGAAGGTGCATCTATGCTGTCCGGGCGAGTCCGCGGGCTCCGGGCCGAAGCGCAGGAAGGTGTGCCAATTGAGAATCTGGCAGCCCCGACTTACACTCTGCTTGATGATCTCAGGTTGCAGCTGTATGGCAGCGACCTTAATGAACGTGAACGCAAAATCGGCGCTTTTCTGATTGATTGCCTGGACGAGAATGGCTATCTGCGAGAAGACTGCGCCTGTCTGGCAAAAGCATTGGCGGCCGGGCATGGGGCGGCCGGGGATGACGTGGCCGGGCACTGCGCTGAGGCTGATGCAGCGGATATCGAGCGGGTTCTTGAGGTCCTAAAATCCTTCGAACCAGCCGGGGTGTTTGCCAGTAATCTGCAGGAATGCATGCTGCTACAGATTGAGCGCCGCGGCTGGACGGACACCGTGGCCGGTCGGATTATCAGGGATCATTTTGATTTATTGTCCAGCGGCCGTTTTAGCGAAATTGCGGCTGTGCTGCGCGTATCCCGTGAGACAGTGCTGGACGCAGTGGCGCAGATTAGGCAGCTGGAGCCCCGTCCGGGAGCAAGCGGGCGCGATTCGGCCAGCACGGTTCCTTATCCGGATCTCACGATCCTGGAGCGCGATGGCCGCTGGGAAGTAGTCGTCAATGAGTCCCCCTATCCCAGGCTGAAATTAAGTCCCTATTATTATGGCTTATTGCAATCAAATCCGGAGGATCCAAAACTGAAGGCCTATTTGCGAGAAAAAGCGGAACGGGCTCAATGGATCCTAAAGGCGATCGGACAGCGCCGTGCGACGTTGCTGAAAATTGGGTACGCTTTGCTGGAGCTGCAGCCCGCCTTTTTCAGGCAGGGACCGGCGGCGTTAAAGGTTATGACGCAAGCGGACGTGGCTGAGATTGTTGATGTACATGTTTCCACGGTCTCCAGAGCAGTGGCCGGCAAATATGTTCAGACACCATTTGGTTTGTTTGCGCTGCGCGATTTATTCCAAAGCGGCGTTGACACCAGAACCGGCGGAGACCGTGCTTCCGGCAGTGTTAAACGGATGTTGCGCGAGATTATTGCTTCCGAAGATCCCAAGCATCCCTTAAATGATGAGCAGCTGGCGGCAGCCTTGAAAAAAGCCGGGCTGGTAATATCCAGGCGCACGGTAACGAAATACCGGCTGGAGCTGGCGATCCCGGCGGCGCGTTTGCGCATTAAGTGAGCTGGCATGATATTGACAATATTTGACTTGCAGGATTTGGCTGGTTACGCTAAAATGATTATGAGCATAAAATATGTATAATTATTTTTTTGGAGTGGCGGGACAAAAATGACCCAGCGGGGCAATAAAGTCCCACCAACAATTGTCATTTTCGGAAGGATCCGCTTTTTTTATTCAAGTTGTGGGCCGCTTTCGAGTTTAATGGGACATAAAACGTCCCACCACTCGATATCAGGTCAGGTGTATTTGGCGACTGGATTAGATTCAAAGACAGACAGCTGACAGTCGGCGATGTATAGCTGGGGGGAAATCCGGATCATGGAGAAGCTGATTGCCTTAGAGCGGTTAATAGTTCCTGAGATGGGCGAGCTGATGTATCTTCGTTACCTGATACTACGTCATATTTATTTTTCACAACCGGTCGGGCGTCGTACATTGGCGGCAGACCTTGATCTTCAGGAACGCCTGGTGCGCCGTGAAGTAGAAATATTGCGCCGGCAGGGGCTTATTGTTGTAAGCAATTTGGGTATCCTGATTACTGAAGAAGGCAAATCACTGCTATGGGAAATAGAGGAATATGTCAGGCACTTCCGGGGTCTGAGCCAGCTCGAGGAGCAGCTGAAGCAATCGATCAATGTGAAAGATGTTTATGTGGTAGCGGGTGACGTGGATAGTAATCCCACTGTTATAAAAACATTAGCCAGGCAAGCCGTACAGGTTCTTCTGGATCATTTGCAGGAAGGCGATATTCTGGCAATTAGCGGTGGTACCACCATGGCTGAAGTGGCAGCAGCCTTGCCGCACTCAGGCAAGCAGCGCGATGTGCTGGTGATTCCAGCCCGCGGCGGACTGACGGAGAATGTTGAGATTCAGGCTAACACTGTGGCCGCCGCGATCGCTAATAATCTTGGCGGGCGTTACCGGTTGTTTCACTTGCCGGATGGGCTTGAAAAAGACATGCTTGAGAAATTACTCAGCGAGCCTACGATTCGAGAACATCTGGACCTGATTCAAAGAGCGCATGTTGTCATTCATGGAATTGGAACTGCGGAAAATATGGCGAAACGGCGTGGATTTGGCGAGAATGTTATGGCTGAGCTAAAGGCCAAGGGTGCGGTAGGCGAAGTGTTCGGATATTATTACGACTCTCATGGCCATGTTGTTCATGCTGCGAGCAGCGCCGGCCTTCAAATAGATAACCTTGACGGGAAGGAAGTGATCGCTGTTGCAGGAGGTAAACAAAAAGCTTCAGCGATTCTGGCTGCGACGCTATTAATCCCCGGACAGATTCTGGTATTGGATGAGGGTGTCGCTGCCCAAATAGTGGAGCTGTTGTAGGGCAAAATGAGCCCTATGCGATTTAATCAATTTTAAAGATTCTAAGGAGGATGAGAGTGATGACAGTAAAAGTAGCGATCAACGGATTTGGACGCATCGGAAGAAATGTTTTGCGTGCAGGTATTTCCAATCCTGATATAGAATTTGTGGCAATAAACGATCTGGCGGATGCCAATACATTGGCGCATCTTCTGAAGTATGATTCGGTGCACGGTGCCATTAAAGCCAATGTGAGAGTGGACGGTAATTTTATCGTCGTCAATGATCAAATCATCAAGGTTTATGCCGAGAAAGACCCTGCAGCTCTTCCCTGGAATGAAATGGGCGTGCAAATGGTAGTCGAGAGCACCGGCAGATTTACGAAACGTGCCGACGCAGCCAAGCATCTGGAAGCCGGAGCAGAAAAGGTGATTATTTCTGCACCTGCCAAAGAAGAAGACATCACGATTGTTATGGGTGTCAATCAGGATAAGTATGTTCCCAAATTCCATCATGTAATTTCTAACGCGTCCTGCACCACAAACTGCCTGGCTCCGGTGGCCAAAGTGCTGAACGATCGTTTCGGAATCAAGAAAGGATTTATGACCACGGTCCATTCCTACACCAATGACCAGCAGATTTTGGATCTGCCTCATAAGGACTTGCGCCGTGCCAGAGCTGCATCCATGTCCATTATTCCAACCACCACGGGTGCTGCCAAAGCAGTCGGGCTCGTCATTCCGGAACTGAAGGGCAAACTGAACGGATTTGCCATGCGCGTTCCGACCCCGAATGTCTCGGTAGTCGACCTGGTGGCGGAAGTCTCCAGAGAGGTCACAGTTGAAGAGGTCAATCGTGCATTGAAAGAAGCATCACAGGGCGATATGAAGGGGATCCTCGGGTACAGCGAGGAGCCGCTGGTTTCGCGCGATTATAACGGTAATAGTCTGTCGTCCATTGTTGATTCCTTGCTTACAATGGTAATGGAAAATAACATGGTGAAGGTTGTTGCCTGGTATGACAACGAGTGGGCTTATTCTTGCCGGATCGTCGACTTGATGGAGTATATAGCGAAGCAAGGTTTTCAAAAGCTATATCACCCTGAAAGGGAGGCAATGAGGTGAAGAAGAAAACTGTCCAGGATCTGGACGCCAATGGCCGGAAAATTCTAGTGCGGGTAGACTTTAACGTTCCTCAGGATGAGTCAGGTGCAATTACAGATGATACGCGTATCCGTGCGGCGCTGCCGACTATTAAGCTGCTCAGGGAGCGCGGAGGCAAAGTCATCTTGGTGTCGCATCTTGGCCGTCCTAAGGGCAAAGTCGCTGAAAAATATCGCATGGACCCGATTGCCAGGCGGTTGTCTGAATTACTGGGCGTTGCTGTGACTAAGCTCAATGATTGCATTGGCCCGGAAGTGGAACAGGCCATTGCCGGAATGAAGTCTGGCGATATAATCCTGCTTGAAAACGTAAGGTTTTATGCCGAAGAGGAAGCCAATGATCCCGAATTTGCCAAAAAGCTGGCCAAGCTGGCGGATGTCTATGTCAATGATGCTTTTGGTACAGCACATCGCGCACATGCTTCGACAGAAGGAGTCGCGCGGATTCTGCCCGGAGTGGCAGGCCTGCTGATGCAAAAAGAAATTGAGATCATGGGCAAGGCACTCGAGGATCCTGCCCGTCCGTTTGTTGCTGTTCTGGGCGGTGCCAAAGTGAGCGACAAAATCGGCGTCATTAAGAACTTGTTAACCAAGGTCGATGCTTTATTGATTGGTGGCGGCATGGCTTATACATTCCTGAAAGCCAGGGGGCTGGAAATCGGCGAATCCATTCTGGATAACGAAAAAGTGGACCTGGCCAAAGAATTGATGCAACAAGCCGAAGCTAAAGGCGTCCGGATGCTCATGACCGAGGATGTCGTGGTGGTCAGGGAGTTCGCCGCTGGTGCAGAGCATAAAACCGTGAAAGTAACAGAGATTCCTGCGGACTGGCAGGGAGTTGACATCGGTCCTGAAACTGTAGCGCAGTTTGCTGGCGAGATTGCCAAAGCCAAGACGGTCGTCTGGAATGGTCCGATGGGCGTTTTTGAGATGAAGCCATTTGATAAAGGCACTCGCGCTATTGCCGAAGCCATTGCCAACTGCCATGGGACAACCATTGTCGGTGGCGGAGATTCGGCGGCGGCCGTTGAGCAAATGGGATTTTCCGATAAAATTACGCATGTATCAACCGGAGGCGGCGCTTCGCTGGAGTTCTTGGAAGGCATTGAGCTGCCCGGCGTTAAGGTACTGCAAGACGCGTAAGGGCGCGGGGGACGTGGGGCGCGGGGGCACGTGAGGTGCGGGCGCGTGTGAGTGCGGGAGTGCGGGACGCGAGAGTGCGAAAGTGCGGGAGTGCGGGACGCGAGAGTGCGAAAGTGCGCGAGCGCGGGCTCGGGCTCGGGCGCGGGCTCGGGCGCGGAGCGCGCCCAAGCGCCAGAATGCGGGAAACGCGCCAATGTGCGCGCGCAAAAAGGAGGTCAGTCTGATGCGTCGACGCTGCTTGATCGCAGGTAACTGGAAGATGCATAAGACGATCAGTGACTCGGTCACATTAGCTAAAGAAATTTATAAGGGATTGTCAAATGACTGGGAGGCAGATGTTGTTATCTGTCCTCCTTTTACTGCATTAGCGGCTGTTGCCGATGCCATCAAGGGTACCTCAATTGGACTGGGAGCGCAAAACGTTCACTGGGAAGAAAAAGGTGCCTATACTGGAGAAATAGCGCCGGTCATGCTTCTGGATGCCGGCTGCCGATACGCTATTGTCGGACACTCTGAACGCCGTCAATACTTTGGCGAAACTGATCAGACGGTTAATCAGCGGACTAAGGCTGCACTGAAGGCCGGGTTGATTCCGATTATATGCGTGGGCGAGACCTTACAGCAGAGGGAAGCAGGCCAGACTGATCAGGTGGTCGAAGCGCAGGTGCAGGGTGCCTACGCCGGTATTGATCCGCAAGCTGCTTTGCATACTGTAATTGCCTATGAACCGGTTTGGGCAATCGGAACCGGGAAAGCTTCCAATGGACCGGATGCGGACCGCGTTTCGGGACTGATCAGGAATGAAATCAGCACACTGATGGGCGCAGAAGTCGCCCGGCAGATTAGGATTCTCTATGGCGGTAGCGTCAAGCCGGATAATATGGCCGAATTCGCGTCACAGAAGAATATTGATGGCGCTCTGGTGGGAGGCGCAAGTCTGGAGGCACAGTCATTCCTCGGAATTGTCGCCAATGCCGCCAAGGCTTCAGCAGATAAAACGGAGTGATCAAACATGAAAATGACGGAGCAAACGGAGCGCGCCACGGGCAAGGCGCATGCAGAGGGCACTGTAACGGCACGCAGACGTCCGGTGATGCTTGCCATTCTGGACGGGTGGGGGCAAAATCCTTCCAAAGAAGCTAACGCAGTTTGTGCCGCCTGTACTCCATTCATTGAGGAGCTATATCAGAAATACCCGCATGCAACGCTCCAGACTTCCGGAGAAAGTGTTGGACTGCCAGCCGGGCAAATGGGTAGTTCTGAAGTCGGCCACCTGAATATGGGGGCCGGGCGCATTGTTTATCAGGAGATGGTGCGCATCAGCAAAAGCCTCCGCGAAGGTACCGTGCGTGAGAACCCTGTAATCAAGGAAGCTTTCAGCAGATGCGCCGGTACCGGCAAGACCTTGCATTTCATGGGCCTCGTTTCTCCTGGCGGAGTTCACAGTCATACGGATCACCTTTACGGCTTTTTACGTCTGGCCAAAGAGATGGGTGTCGACCGCATATTGGTACATGCGTTTCTGGATGGCCGTGATGTTCCTCCGCGCAGCGCCATTCCTTATCTGCAGGAGCTGGAACAGGTGATGGCAGAGCTTGGCGTAGGTCGGATTGCGACTGTCATGGGCCGCTATTATGCCATGGATCGCGATAAACGCTGGGAGAGAGTCGAAAAGGCCTATCGTGCCATGACACTGGGCGAGGGTATTGAGGCAGAATCAGCTGTTGCCGCGGTGGAGCAGTCTTATGCCGCCGGGGTTAATGATGAGTTTGTCGTGCCCAGTGTAGTGCGGCCGGGCGGACGTACTCCCGATACCGTTAAACCGGGTGACAGCGTTTTCTTCTTTAATTTCCGGCCGGACCGGGCGCGCGAAATTACCAGAGCTTTTGTCGATCAAGATTTCACCGGATTTGAGAGACCAGCTCCAGCACCCTTAGGTGTGTATTATGTATGTCTGACGCAGTATGATGAAACAATTGACGCGCCGATCGCATATCCTCCGGAAGGAAAAATGAAAAATATACTTGCCGAAGTGCTGGCGAATGCCGGTTTAAGGCAGTTGCGTATTGCCGAGACTGAGAAATATGCGCATGTTACGTTCTTCTTCAATGGTGGCGATGAGGTGCCATTCCCAAATGAGGATCGCATTCTGATTCCTTCGCCCCAGGTGCCCACCTATGATCTTCAGCCTGCAATGAGCAGCGTGGAAGTTACTGAACGATTATTGCAGGAAATTGAATCTGATCGGTATGATGTTATCATTGTAAATTACGCCAATCTTGATATGGTTGGTCATACAGGAGTTTTTGAGGCGGCGGTCAAAGCGGCTGAGGCGGTTGACAAAGGATTATCCAAGATTATTCCCGCAGTGCTGGCGAAGGGCGGCGTGGCGCTAATAACCGCTGATCATGGCAATGCCGAACAGATGACCGATTATGGCAGCGGCGAACCGCTGACGGCTCATACTACCAATCCGGTGCCTGTGATCATGGTGGGTGGTCCTGAAGGGGCGGCTTTGCACGATGGCCTCTTGGCAGATGTGGCACCGACTTTGCTTGAATTGCTCGGTCTGTCCCAGCCAGAGGAAATGACTGGCCGCAGCCTGATAGACAGGAAATGATCATTATTAATATTGATGTTGATGTGAAGCTGTATGTTAGACGGCCGAGGTAAAATAAAATGAGGAGGAGCAGTGGATGACAACAATTATCGACATTTACGGAAGGGAAATACTTGACTCCAGAGGCAATCCGACCGTCGAAGTGGAAGTTACGCTGGCGGATGGTACGGTTGGCAGGGCAGCAGTTCCTTCGGGAGCTTCGACTGGAGCACATGAGGCCATTGAACTGCGGGATGGCGAAGAGGAACGTTATCGTGGTAAGGGTGTTTTGAATGCGGTCGATAACGTCAATGAGGTCATCGCACATGAAATTATCGGCTACGAAGCTATCGAACAGTCCTCGATCGACCATCGCATGATTGAGCTTGATGGAACCCCGAATAAAGGGAAACTCGGCGCCAATGCCATTTTGGGAGTTAGTCTGGCCGTTGCCAAGGCTGCTGCTGAATCGCTCGGGTTGCCATTGTTCCAGTATCTCGGTGGCCCCAACGCCAGGGAACTTCCGGTCCCGATGATGAACATACTTAATGGCGGCAGTCATGCTGATAATAACGTTGATATTCAGGAGTTCATGGTCCTGCCGATTGGCGGCGAGACTTACAACGAAGCGTTGCGTATGGGAACCGAAGTTTTCCATAGCCTGCGCACTGTGCTGAAGAAGAAGGGCCTGAACACAGCTGTGGGCGATGAGGGCGGTTTTGCACCGAACCTGCGCTCGAATGTGGAAGCCGTTGAAGCGATTATGGAGGCAATTGAGAAAGCCGGATACAAGCCCGGTTTAGACGTGGCCATCGGCTTGGACGTAGCGGCCAGCGAACTATATAAGGACGGCAAATATGTGCTGGAAGGCGAAGGCGTAACCTATTCCGGCGCAGAGATGGTCGAATACTATGAAAAACTGGTCAAACAGTTCCCGGTTATTTCGATTGAAGACGGCTTGGCCGAAGACGATTGGGATACCTGGAAGCTCTTGACCGATAGGCTTGGCGATCGCGTCCAGCTGGTCGGCGATGATCTGTTTGTTACCAATACTGAGCGTCTGTCGCGCGGTATCGCTTCTGGTACTGCCAATGCCATTCTGATCAAGGTTAATCAGATCGGAACTCTGACTGAAACACTGGAAGCTATTGAAATGGCTAAACGCGCCGGTTATACGGCAGTTGTGTCTCACCGTTCAGGCGAGACCGAGGATGCCACGATTGCTGATATCGCGGTGGCGACCAATGCCGGACAGATTAAGACCGGTGCCCCCAACCGTACTGACCGGGTGGCCAAATACAATCAGCTGTTACGCATTGAGGATGTACTGGGCAATGAGAGCATCTTCAGAGGCGCGGCGACATTCTATAATCTGAAGAAGCCGTTTGATTTTGCGAAGTAAGAAATAGCAATGGCGAGCGCGCTGTGGCGAGCACATTGCGGCGTGTGCGCTGAAGAAAGCGTAAAGAGCAGAATAAAGTGTGATAGTCGAGCAAAGCTGTTTAGATGGCGTCTTGTTGAAGGCGAAAACAGCTTTGCTTTTTTATTTACGGGAGACGGTTACGGTGGGCTAGCAAGCTGGCGGGATGGCGGGTTTGGATGCTGGGGGGTGCGCACTGGCGGGCAGGGTGGCTGTGGGACTGCGGGTCGTAAAGCAACCGGCCGGTCATATGACGGCCGGCCGGCTAGATGTTGATCATATATTATGTACGTATATACCGAGATGTCTGTTGAGTGCGCTACATGGCAACCGCACAACAACTGGCGAATTATCTCACCACGAAATCAAAGTACTGATCGGGATAGGGCTCGTTTTCCAGAGTGTAATGCCACCATTCTTCGGGATAGACAGCAAAGCCTGCTGCTACCATGGCATCGCGCAAAATATTGCGGTTGCTTTCCTGCTGAGGGGTGATTTGCTTCGTTCCGTGATGCGATATTTCGCCAAAGAAGTCAAAGCCGCTGCCCATGTCAACTTCTTGTCCATTACTGAGGTACACCAGCGTAAGATCTACGGTGCTGCCACGGGAATGTCCGGATTTACTCGCGATATAGCCTTGATCGAACAAGATCGATTTATCAAGATCGGGATAGAAAACCGTCTTCATTTTCACATCAGGTATGTCTTTTGACCAGCGGACGAAATGGTCTACGGCGCGCTGAGGACGATAAGCGTCGAATATCTTGATGCCGTAACCTTTCTCAGCCAGTATGGCGGCAGCTTTTTGTAGAGCTTGAGCTGCTTCTTTGGTGAGAATTGCCTGCGGGGCTAAATAGCCATCAATTCTGGCGCCAACGAAGTTATAAGCGCTGTAGTATCTGATGTCGAGCCGAGCGTCCGGGATTACATCAGACACATAGACGAAGCCGTCCGGTAAAGGCGAGATGGGAACAGCATCTTCTGTTGCAATTAACGTATTCGCCCCATCTGGCTTCGGCAGGAGAAAACGGACCGAAGCGAATGTCACCAGCCATATGAGGGTAAAGTATAAAACTAGGCGCCAAATTTTAGAGGTATTCTTTGACATTGCGTTTTCCTCCTTTTGTCAGTTTAGTTTATCGCGAACCCCGTGGATCCATGGGGTATTTAAATGGATTTGGCGATCTCGGCAGCCAGGGCAGCGTTGTTAAGAATCAGGGACTTATTGGCGATCACGCTATTATTGTCGCTTATTTCTTTCAAATTGTGCAACATAAATGGAGTGACCGCTTTGCCGGTTATTTTGGCGCGCTTCAGTTGTGCCAAAGCCTTCTCAATCCACATGTCGTGAACTTCTTTCGCAATAGCGTCTTTTTCCGGAACAGGATTAGCCACAACTAAGGCACTATCCATACCTAAAGCAAGTTGTTCCCTGAAAATCTGGGCTGCCTCGGAAGGTTTGTTAATCTGCCAGGGAACCTGATAACCGCTGTCCCGGACATAGAATCCCGGAAAACGATCAGTCTGATAGCCGACCACCGGTATGTTGTAGCTCTCCAGAACTTCAAGCGTGGCGCGGATATCCAGAATTGATTTGACTCCGGAGCAAACCACCACAATGGGAGACTGGCTTAAGGCTAATAGGTCCGCCGAAACATCCCAGCTTTCTTTGGCATCGCGATGCACTCCGCCTAATCCGCCGGTCGAAAAAACGGTAATCCCGGCGAGCGACGCTATGTAGGCGGTGGAGGCGACGGTGGTGGCGCCCCACATTTTAAGCCCGGCGGCAACTGGAACATCGCGCAGGCTGAGCTTAGGCATGGTTTTGTTTTGAGCAATTTCAAGCATTTCATCGGAAGTAATTCCGACTTTGATCACGCCGTTGACTACGGCAATCGTGGCCGGAGTTGCTCCTGCGTCTCGTACAACCGCCTCAACAGCCCGGCCCACTTCAATATTTTCGGGGTAATCAAAACCGTGGGCAATCAACGTGGACTCGAGGGCTACAACGGGGCGGTTGCGATCAAGTGCTTTGCGCACCTCTGGAGACAACTGAAACATGAATTTTCCCCCTTCCAGGAAGCTACTTCGAATTCGAGAAAACTTATGTGCGATTGGAGACAGGGCGCGATCGGGGTGTGCGATTGGGGATTGGGGACAGTCCCCAATCGGATCAAAATGTGCTGATCGGGGACAGTCCCCGATCGGATCAAAATGGCCGATTTAAACCAGTCCCCAAATAGGTCAAAATGGACTATTTAAACCTGTCCCCAAATGGGTCATAATGGCCGATCTAAACCTGTCCCCAATTGGGTCAAAATGAACCGTTGAAACCTGTCCCCAAATGGGTCATCAGGAAGTTGGTTATGTCTGAGCGTTTGGGGAGCAGTTGGCGTGCTCCTTCATTCAGGCAGGCCAATGCTCCGGCGGCGGATGCGATGCGTCCGGCGCTTTCGGGATCTTTGCCTTCAAGCAGCCATGCGGCGATCAGGGCGGCATGAAAGGCATCGCCTGCGCCGGTTGGGTCAACCGCTTCTACTCTAAAGGCTGGTACATGGCAGGACCCTCCTTGGGGCCAAAGCAGACGCGCGCCATTTGCACCATCAGTAATAGCCGCTTTGGCTTGAGGAGCCAGGCGGCTTTCAATTATGCGGCAAGCCTCATCAAAGTCGTCCGTCATGGTGTAGGACAGTGCTCCTGGACGGTTGGTCAGTAACAAATCGATAGAAGGCAGCAGATCGTCAAAATCTTTCCTGGTAAAGCCCCTATCGCTCAAATCATCAAATGTATCGGGTAAATCGAAGGCAAATAACTGTCTTGGCGAGGCAGCATCGCGCAATTGCGCGAGGTCGCGCAAGACAGGCAATGGAACATAGGCTGATGCGAAGATTACTTGCCATTTGCTAACAAAGGCTCGATCCTCTTCAGTCAGACGCATTGTACGAATTCCAGTGCCGCCGCCCAGAATAATCCTGTCAACGCCAGGCATGACAAGGATTACGCAACAACCTGTTTCATCACCGGGTATACGCCTTGCACCAGTGGTATCTACTCCGCGCGCCTGTAAATCCAGAATGATGCGCTCGGCATCATGATCGTCACCCAGTGGGGCTACGATTCCGGCTGGAACATCTAAAGCGGCAATGGCAGAAGCGACATTGGCTTCCACACCTCCGGTCTGTCTGGACTGACTCTTAACCAAGGCACCAATACCGGGAGCAACGGGATTAGAGAGAAAGTAATATTGATCAATCAAGGCATTGCCAACCGCCACTACTCCCGCAACGAGTTCTTTGGATGCACGGTTTGCGCAGCCGCCACGGTCTGTGCGACATGCGCCGCTTGTATTGCTCGCGCCGCTTGAGCGAATTACGCAGTCGCCACGGTCTGTGCGGTCTGATGAGTTCAAACTCACGCTGATACCTCCCGGTGCCTGTAACATCTCTTAATGCATAAATTGCTCCTTTGGATTATTCCATAAAACGGCCGTTTTTCCCTGCGCTTTTTCGTGAAGAGAAAAACATCTGCTTGGCGCGCTCGTTGTCCTGTTCTTCTCCAGCATATCCTTTATCGGGCTCGGCTTCATGGCGGCAGTCCTGCCACTAATGTCACCGGAGAAGGGCTCCCAGGCAACACACATCTTTCAGCTAATCGTGCTGTTGGTCTCTGGAGTGTACTATGATGTTTCGGTGTTGCCACGCTGGCTTCAGCCATTTTCAGTAATTTCTCCGGCCACCTACACCCTTAGGGCAGCCAGGGCTGCCTTGCTGAATGGAGCATCGCTGCAAGAAATATGGCCTGACTTGCGCATTCTGCTGATCATTGGAATTATCTTGATTCCATTAGGACTAAAGGGTTTTAGCATCGGTGAACGGTACGCTATGAAGACCGGAAAGCTGAAGAGGAACGGATAAATTAAAGGGCGGAATAGCCAGAGGAAGTCCAAAAATAAATCACGGAAATTTTATTTCTACCGATTGAAAAAATTTTATTGACAAAAATAGATCCTATTGATTATAATAACATTGACAGTAGAAATTAGATTTACAGGAAGACAGTTGAGGAGGTGCTCATCATGATTAAACTTAGAGAGAGCTTCGAAAACAATTTCAGGATCAGTAAGAAAACGGCTTTATACGGGGCGGAGTTGGCTGACATCAGGTTAACCTTGATGGGTATCCTGAGAGAAGCCTGCCCGGACATTCGCTAACAGGAATTAAGCAAATAAACGCCAGCCACCTTACACCATGTAATTCCTGGCTAGTGAGCAATGAAGAAATTAAATTTAATGAATGAAAATATTGGGGGTTTTTGGGAATGTTGTTTATCATAGAGAATTATGACGTGAAAGTAGGCCGCAACCGTAAAGACGGTTCCAAGGTTGAGAAAGAAAATCGGAATTTCAACAATGGTCACAACGTAGAGGTATTTGGCATGACGAATTTTGAAGCGCAAAGGAGCTTCTCCGTCGGCAGAATCTTCTAAAAATCGGCCACCAACCAGGCCTAACCATAAATGCAAGAAGCACAAGGCATTCGCTTTGTGCTTCTTGCTATTCGTTGCCATAAAGCAGGAAATGCTTTGATGACGGAGAAATAAATCATGTTAGTTCATTTGTTGACCCGTGGAGTTCGCTTCCCGCGGTTTTTTCATTTAAGACGCAGGAGGAGTTAAAGATCGAACGTGTATGGCAGGTAAAACAACCGCAGCCGGATCTTTGCCGGACGTTCGCCGAACAGCTGGGCGTGTCTCCTGTAATCTCTCAAATAATGATTAACAGAGGGATCCATAGTATTGACCAAGCCCGGGCTTTTTTACGCGGTACTATTGCAGACCTGCATGATCCATTTTTGTTTCCAGGAATGGATCGTGCAGCGGAGCGTATTGTCCGGGCGATCCAGAGTGGCGAAAAAATCCTTGTTTTTGGGGATTATGATGTTGACGGCATTACAAGTGTAGCCTTGCTTATGCGGCTGCTGCATCCCTATGCTAAGAAAAACCTGTTTTTTCATATTCCAAACCGTCTGGAAGAAGGCTATGGGCTGAACACGCAAGCGATCGAAAAAGCGGGTCGTAACGGTATCAAGTTAATTATCACGGTGGATTGCGGTATTACCGCAGTTGCCGAAGTAGAACTGGCCAAATCGCTGGGCATGGACGTTATTGTAACGGATCATCATGAACCGCCCGCCGTACTTCCGGAAGCCCTGGCTCTAATCAATCCCAAGATTGAGGGCTGTCCGTATCCATTTCGGGATTTATGTGGCGCCGGCGTGGCCTTTAAGTTAGCCATGGCGGTTGCTGACAAGCTTGGCCTAAGTAATGAAGAAGTATTCCGTGAAATTGATTTAGTAGCTTTGGCAACTGTTGCTGATATGGTGCCGCTGTTTGGCGAGAACCGCATTATTGTTAAGGCTGGATTAGAACGGATTACCAAGACCACGAATGAAGGTCTGAAAGCTTTAATTGCCGTCTGTGGCATAGAAGGCCGTGAGATTACCGCGGGACATTTGGCTTATTATCTGGCACCCAGGATCAATGCTGCCGGACGCCTGGGCTATGCGCAGACAGGCATCAATTTGTTTTTGGCGACAGATCCAGATAAGGCGCTGGCATTCGCCAGAAGACTTGAGACCGAAAATCGGGAACGTCAGGCCATTGAAGCCGAGCTGACTGAATGTGCCTGCCGTCAGGCGGAAGAACTGCTTGCCAAAGGAGATCGGCGTACTCTGGTACTCGCTGGCGAGCACTGGCATCATGGCGTCATTGGTATTGCAGCCTCCAAGATCGTGGAACGGTTTTATCGCCCGGCCATCCTGATTGGATGGGATGGTACCGAAGGACGAGGCTCGGGGCGCAGTATCCAGGGGTTTCACCTTTATCACGCTTTGGAAAGGTGCGCCGCACATCTGACCCGTTTTGGAGGTCATGAGAGCGCCGCCGGTATTTCAATTAACAAAGATTCTTTGGAGCCATTCGCAGAAGAGTTTGAGAACTATGCGCAGGAATGTCTGGATGATAGAGATTTAATTCCTTCTTTGAATGCGGATGTCGAAATAGAATTGGAGCAGGTAACGCTTGATCTGGCGAGACAGCTCGCTGAATTGGGACCTTTCGGTTCGCAAAACCCTGAACCGATTTTCGTCTGTCGGAATATTATGATGATCTCGCCCAAAGGAGTCGGTGGAAACGGAAAGCACTTGAAGTTCAAGGCACGCAGTAGTAAAGCATGCATCGATGGGATTGGGTTTGGTTTCGGATCATGGTTGCCCGATTTGCAGCCGCAAACCGCCGTGGATTTGGCATTTTCCCTGGAAGAGAATTGCTGGAATGGAATTTCCAGTGCCCAGGTTAATGTAAAAGATCTTAAAATAGTGCTGTCAGCTTAGCTAGAAAACGGAGGCAGACAAGATGGATTTTAAAAAATACATTAGAGAAGTACCCGATTTTCCAAAGCCAGGGATTGGATTCAAAGACATATCCCCGCTTCTGGCGGATGGCCCTGCATTTAGATATGCAGTCAATGAACTGGCCAGTCGCTTTAAGCCGGGTGAAATCGATAAGCTTGTGGGCATTGAATCGCGTGGATTTCTGGTAGGCGCTCCATTGGCTTATGCCATGAACGTTGGGATTGCCCTGGTACGTAAACCAGGAAAACTGCCTGGCTGTGTCGAACGCATTGAATATGCGCTGGAGTATGGCACTGATGCACTGGAGATTCATCGTGATGCCATTGAGCCCGGAACAAAAGTCCTGATCGTTGATGATGTTTTGGCAACCGGCGGTACGATGTCAGCCACTGCTCAACTGGTCCGCAAAGTTGGCGGAGAAATTGCCGGCTTTGCATTTTTGCTGGAACTGGACTTCCTGAAAGGCCGGGAGAAGTTGGGCGAACTGGGCGATACTCATATTGTATCATTAATACATTACTAGACTATAATGGCGCGTTAATGACGCGATCAAAACAATAGCTCCAGCCGGTCGGAACATGCTCGGTTCCGACTATTTTTCACCGGAGAACAGGGGGTGGCGGATGTGTCTCTGGAGAAGCTGATTAAGACGGTCAAAAGCTATAACCCTAATGCTAACATTAAAAAGCTGGAAGAAGTTTATGAGTTCGCGGCCAAAGCGCATAAAGGGCAAAAACGCGATTCCGGGGATGCTTATATCCAGCACCCGCTGAATGTCGCGCAGATTCTGGCTGAGATGCAAATGGACATGACGACATTATGCGCGGCCATCCTGCATGATGTCGTCGAGGATACGGATGTTGTGATTTCGGATATCGAAGCCAAATTCGGTTCAGAAGTCGCCATGCTGGTGGATGGAGTTACCAAACTTAGCAAAATTGATTTCCAGACGCAAGAGCAGCGTCAGGCAGAGAACCTGCGTAAGATGTTTTTAGCAATGGCCAAAGATTTCCGGGTCGTCTTAATAAAGCTTGCGGATCGCACGCACAACATGAACACGTTGAAATACCTGCCCGAGGATCGGCAGCGGCGCATCGCCCAGGAAACCCTTGATATCTATGCCCCGCTGGCGCACCGACTGGGAATGTGGAAGATTAAATGGGAACTGGAAGACCTGGCATTCCGCTACTTTGATCCTACGGAATATTACCGTTTGGTCCACATGGTGGCCAAAAAGCGTAAAGAGCGCGAAGGCTATCTGGATGGTGTCATGGCGACACTCAATGAAACCCTGAAAAAACGCGGCATTGAAGCGGATATTCAAGGCCGTCCCAAGCATTTCTATAGCATCTACAACAAGATGAAAAAAGAGAACAAGGCATTTTCGGAAATCTTCGATTTGCTGGGTCTCAGGGTGATTGTCGATACGGTAAAAGATTGTTATGCTGTGCTTGGCGAGATTCATAATTTGTGGAAGCCTATTCCCGGAAGGTTTAAAGACTATATTGCCATGCCGAAATCGAATATGTACCAATCACTGCATACCACTGTGATTGGTCCCAATGGCGAGCCGCTGGAAATTCAAATTCGCACCAAAGAGATGCACGAAACCGCCGAATTTGGTATGGCAGCCCACTGGCGTTATAAAGAAGGCGCTGCCGCAAAAGAGTTTGAAGAGAAGTTTGCCTGGCTCCGGCATTTGCTTGAATGGCAGCGCGAGTCCAGTAATGCTGAGGAATTTCTGGAGACCTTGCGCATCGACCTCTTTATGGATGAAGTGTTTGTTTTCACTCCGAAAGGCGATGTCAGGAGTCTGCAAAGCGGATCGACCCCGGTCGACTTCGCCTATACCGTGCATACGGATATTGGCAACCGCTGTATCGGAGCTAAAGTAAACGGCAAGTTGGTGCCACTTGATTACAAACTGGTTAACGGTGATATTATTGAGATTATCACCTCCAAACAGGCGACCGGGCCGAGTTTGGACTGGCTGGCTTTTGTTCAGACCTCCAAAGCGAAAAGTAAGATCCGGCAGTGGTTCCGTGAAGAACGCCGCGATGAAAATCTGACGCATGGCCGTGAATTACTTGAGAAAGAACTGCGCAAACAGGGATTGGAAGTTGGCGAAAACCTAAAGCCCGACAAGCTGCTTGATGGAGCCAAACGCCTGGGATTTCTTGAACCGGATGATCTGGTGGTGGCCGTTGGATCCGGAAAAGTCTCCGCCCAGATGGCGGTAGCCCGGATCATAGGTGACCGTGATATAACGCCGCCACCGACTGCCGAGGAAGAAAAAGTAGTACATCACACTTCCGAAGGCATACATGGCATTCGTGTGCAGGGAGTGTCTAATGTGCTGGTGCGGCTTTCGCGCTGCTGCAGTCCGTTGCCTGGTGATGAGATCGTAGGCTATGTTACCCGCGGCCGCGGAGTTTCAATTCATCGCAAAGACTGTCCCAACCTCGCGCAGGATAATCCGACCAAAGAACGCTATGTTGATGTTGAATGGGACGCTGTTTCCACCGGATCATATGCCGTGGATGTTGACATTGAGGCCGTTGACCGTACCGGGCTGCTGGCGGATGTGGTCAATGCCCTGGCTGAAATAAAAGCACCTCTAATGCGCGTGAATGCGCAGACAGGCCGTAGCCGGCTGGCGCATGTTAGCTTAACTGTAGAGGTTAATCATATTGAACATTTGAATAATATTCTTAAAAGAATTCGCCGCGTGGATGGAGTACTGCAGGCATATCGCGGAGGTGGCGCATAATGCGCGCTGTGGTGCAAAGGGTGACTAGTGGGGCGGTATCTATAGGAGGTCAGGAAGTGGCCCGTATTGGACGCGGTCTGGTTGTCCTGATCGGGGTCGCCCAAAATGACACGGAAAATGACGCCAGCTATATCGCAGGTAAAATTACGGGATTGCGGATTTTTGAAGATTCAGACGGAAAGATGAATCTGTCGGTCCAGGATGCCGGCGGAGCCATACTTGCCATTTCGCAGTTCACCTTATACGGAGATGCCCGCAAAGGCAGACGGCCCAGTTTCACGCAGGCTGCGGCTGCCGATCGGGCCGTGGATTTATACCAAAAAACGGTGGACATGCTCAAAGAGTACGGGCTCAGTGTGGCGACCGGCGTTTTTCAGGCAAATATGCTGGTTGAAATCAATAATGATGGTCCGGTAACGCTGTTGCTGGACAGTGAGAAACTTTTTTGAGGGGATCATAAAGTGCAAATCAAAGTAGTCGTAACGCCGCCGCTGGAGGCAAACTGCTATATTGCCATTTGCGAAAAGACAAATTCGGCTGTCATTATCGATCCGGGAGGGAACTTCCGGGCGATTATGGACGTTATTAATCACTGTAAACTTACGGTGCAGGCAATCATTAACACCCATGGCCATGTTGATCATATTGGCGCTAATGGCGAGTTGAAGCAGGCTACGGGAGCACCGCTATTGATTGGATTGCCTGATGCAGAGATGTTGCCCGAGCCGTCCAAGAACCTTTCGGCCTTTTTGGCTGAAGAAGTGCGCAGCCCGAAAGCAGATCGGCTGCTGCAAGACGGCGATAGTGTGGTATTTGGTGAAGAGAATCTGCAGGTAATCGCCACACCGGGTCATACCAAAGGCGGGCTATGCCTCTATAGGAAGGGTTCAGATGCTGCCGGAGCAGAGGCCGAGGCAGAGGTCGAGACCGTGGCCGGAGTGCTCTTCTCGGGAGATACACTTTTTGCAGGCTCAATTGGGCGCTCAGACCTCCCGGGCGGAGATATTGACGAGTTGCTCTCTTCTATTAAGGATAAGCTGCTGACTTTGCCGAATGACACAGTCGTTTATCCTGGTCACGGAGACACCACCACCATTGGAGAAGAACGCCGGTTTAACCCATTTCTGTAGCTTGTGGTTCGCCAGGTCCGGGTTGCCGCCGCATCCGGTATTCCCCATGACGCGGGGGTGCGCAGTGCGTATGGCGGAATGCGTAGAGCGGAGGGCGTTTTGCGGACGCCGAAGGCCAAAAGCAGGAAGGTGCACTAGTGGCCTGTTATTATGTACATTCCAATATTGCGGGTCAGGAGGAAAATGTGCGTAACATGCTCCTCACTTTTGACCCGGAGGCTCAGATTGCTGCCGATGCCGCGCAAGGCTTCCGTTTTGAGATTACGAAATTGGATCGCGGCTTTAGCGCTGTGGGACGGTTTTTCCGGGCAGAGGCCGGGACCGGCTCGCCATCGGGTTCGCGCACGGACACCGTCATTGAAGAGCGCCTGATCGATACTGAAATCGGTGATCTGCGTTATCCGGCAGAAGATTTTGAACGCCGCATCCGGGAAAGAATCCGCTGGCTTTGCATGAAGCTGATGGAGACAGCAACCGGTCAGCCAGCCAGTCCCTGGGGCGTCTTGACCGGGATTCGCCCGACCAAAATGTATTTCTACCTTTCCGAACTGGGCTTCACCGCAGACGAAATCCATGAACGCCTGATTGCGGTATATGGTCTGACACCTGCCAAAGCTGATCTTGTCATCAAGGTAGCGCAGGCCGAGGAGCCTTATCTTAATATACCTGCTGATCAAGTAGGAATCTATATCGGGATCCCATTTTGCCCAACGCGCTGTCATTATTGCTCCTTTGCTTCTTATCCACTTAGTACGTATGGGCATCATGTGCCGCGCTTTCTGGAGGCTTTGGCCAAAGAAATCGAAGCGGTATCCACCTGTCTGAAAAGTATGGAGCTGAAGGTAAATTGCCTCTACGTCGGAGGAGGAACTCCAACCTCCTTGTCTGATGGCGCGTTTGAGACCTTGATGCAACAGCTGTCGCAATCCTTTCCGCTTCTGGCGCAAAGTGAATTCACTGTGGAAGCGGGACGTCCGGATACGATCAATTATCAGAAGGCCAAGATAATTAAAGACGCCGGAGCTAATCGTGTCAGTGTTAATCCGCAATCGATGCAAGAAAGGACACTGGCTGTTATCGGACGTGATCATACTGCTGCCGACGTGTATAGGGCTGTTGAGTGTATCAGGGCGGTCGGCATAAGTACCCTAAACATGGATATCATCGCCGGATTGCCGGGAGAGACGCGCACCGATATGGAGCAAACCCTGGCAGCTATCGAAAAAATAGCGCCGCAAAACCTGACTGTGCATACTCTGGCAATTAAACGAGCTTCGCAATGGCGTCATAATTTGGCGGATTATCATTTGCCGTCTGCTGACGAAACAGCGGCAATGGTGGAACTGGCCGGCCAGTCAGCCGTCAGGATGGGGATGCACCCGTATTATCTCTACAGACAGCGCTTTATATTAGCTAACTTGGAAAACCTGGGTTATTCGTTGCCAGGTAACGAATCCCCTTATAATATCCAGATGATTGAAGAACACCAGACAGTAGTGGGGTTGGGAGGTGGCGGAGTCACAAGGATGGTTGAACCTGAGTCTGGCAAGGTTGAAAGATTGTTCAATCCGAAATGCCCGGCTACCTATGTTTCCAAAATAGAGGAAATAATTAGTAGAAAAGTAAAGAGTATTGAGGGTCTATTTCATTGACACTGTCAGGTCGTTTAGTTAAAATAGAGAGGAATCGGACAAGTTGGGACATTGTTTCTAGATCCTTTTGCCAATGTTATTGTCGTGTTTGATATTAAAAGAGGGGGAATTTATCTAAATGGGCACAATGACCAGCATCCGTAAGGGTGCTAAGCGTTATTTAAAAGGCGTTGTAGTCATACTAATTATCGCCATGGCAGCCGGAGCATTCTATATTGGAATCGGAAATGCCCAGTACAAGAATTCACAGGATTTGTACAAGGGTCCGTCAGCCTCAGTTAATGGCGTCAAGATTTCTGATGAGGACTTCAACGATGCTCTGTATCGGACACGTTATGAGTTCGCCCAGTATGGCGCAGCTTTGTCCGAAGAACTGATTCATAGCTTCGCCCTAGACAAGGCGATCAATAACCAGATTCTGAAGAACGCCCAGAAAGATCTGGGTATCAAAGCCACCAATAAAGAAGTCAATGATTTTATGGATCGGCTTCATAAGTTGGTACCAACCGAAGAAGAATGGAGCATGCTGCTCTACAATAACGGCGTCTCTTCCGAGCGCGAACTGCGTGTGTTAGTCAGAGAGTCACTCGCATTCCAGAATCTCTTAAAGGTATTGGCTAAAGACAGCGGCCTGACTGTTACCGAAGAGGAAATCATTAAGAACTATCAGACGGTTGAAGCCAGTCATATCCTTATCAGAGTCAAATCATTCGACGAAGAAGAAGGGCATACTGATGCAGAAGCACTTCAGATTGCCACTGAGATTTACGAACAGTTAAAGGCTGGAGCAGATTTTGCGACCTTAGCCAATGAGAAAACCGAAGATCCTTCCGGTCAGGGTAAGGGCGGCAACCTTGGCACTTTCTTGCGCGGACAGATGGTAACCGAATTTGAAGAAGTCGCTTTTTCGCTCCCGGTTGGAGAGATTAGCGAGCCGGTCAAAACAACATTTGGCTATCACATTATCAAAGTTACCGACCGGGTTGATCCTGAAAGTGAAGAATTTAAGAACAAAAAGGCCGAATATGAGCAAGAACTCTTAGCTCAAAAGTTCCAGGATGAGAAATTAAACTCCTGGCTCGAAGAGCAAAAGGCAAACGCCACGATTGAGATTCTCGATCCCGGTTTGCGTGCTTTCCGCCTGAAGAACGAAGAAAAGTGGCCGGAAGCTGCTCTTGCTTACGAAAAGGCCATTAAGAAAGATAAGGACAATCAGGGATATTACCTGTCGCTTAAAGAAGTCTATGTTAAAGACAACAGACTGGCGGATGCCGCCAAGCTGATGGAAAAGGCTCGCGAAAAGTGGCCGGAAAACATCTCTGTTCTGACTGCACTTGCTGACGTCTATGTCCAGCTGAAGGAAACCGATAAAGTTCGCGAAGTGCTCACTTATACCTCCAGCATTGCTGGTGACGATATAGCGTTGCATCAAGAAATCAAGGCCCTCTATGAGAAAGCCGAAATGACAGCGGAAGCTGCTGATGAACAGATCATCATTGATGCACTGTTGAATCAGCAAGCCGTTGAGCAGACCGGAGCAGACCTGACCGAAGATTCTTTCTCAACTGACGATACTTCATCAGCTTCTGTAAACGAAGGCGACGAGGAATAAGCCTGAGAATTGACTAAGATGAAGCGCGGAAGGCGAAGGATGACTTCGTCCTCCGCGTTTTCTATAAATCAGGAAAAGGGGGAGAATCACAATGGAAGTTGCCGCTCCTCGCGGAACGCAAGATATTTTACCGGAGAGCGCCGCATGGTGGCAGCAGGTGGAAGCGGCTGCCCGGGAGATAGCAAGGCGCTTTAATTTCAAGGAAATCCGAACCCCCATGTTCGAACATACTGAAGTATTTGCCCGTGGCGTTGGTGAAACAACCGATATCGTAGAAAAGGAAATGTACACCTTTATGGATAAAGGCGGACGTAGTCTGACCTTGCGTCCGGAAGGAACAGCGGGTGTAGTGCGCGCTTATATCGAGCATAAAATGCATGGGGTTTCCCCACTGCAAAAGCTCTACTATATCGGTCCGGCTTTCCGCTATGAGCGCCCACAGGCAGGCCGTTACAGACAACATCATCAATTCGGTTTGGAGCTGCTAGGTTCTGCGGATCCAGCTGCCGACACCGAGATTATTGGCCTGACAATCGCCTTTTATCGTCATTTTGGATTAAAAGACTTGGAAGTGCGCCTGAACTCGATTGGCTGCCCTTCCTGCCGACCGCAATACCGGGAAGCGCTCATTAGCAAACTCAAGTCCCGCAAGGATACGCTATGTACAACCTGTAATGAAAGACTGGACCGTAATCCATTGCGGTTACTGGACTGCAAAAACCCGGACTGCCAGGCGCAGATGAAGGATTTGCCCAAGACCGTTGACTTCCTCTGCCCGGAATGCCGTGAGCACTTTGAAAAAGTGCGGCGCTACCTAGAGCTGAATGGCATCAAGTATGTTCTAGACTCGACACTGGTCAGAGGGCTGGATTACTATACCAGAACGGTCTTTGAAATTGTTTACCGCGGGCTGGGAGCGCAGGACGCCATGTGCGGCGGTGGCCGCTACGATGGGTTAATCGAGACTCTTGGGGGGCCGCCAACGCCAGGTGTCGGGGTTGGCATAGGGCTGGAGCGCCTGATTCTGACTCTTGAAAAACAGAAAGTCTTCCAACCCCAAATCAAACCGCTGGATGTGTTTATTGTTGCCTGCGGGGAAAAAGAACGCGAGCATGCTGTGGATTTGGCATTCCGTCTGAGGTTATATGGCTTGTCAGTTGATTTTGATATTCTGGGCCGCGGCATGAAGGCCCAGCTGAAGGCGGCTGACCGCAGCGGGGCCATCGTGGCCGTAATCATCGGGGAAGAAGAGCTGCAGAATGAAGAAGTCGTCGTCAAGATTATGCAGAGTGGCACCCAGCAAAATGTTCCGCTCTTGGACATTGAAACTGCGTTGACTTCAATTATCATGTGCCAGCAGACTGCACGCCGAAGCGGTAACTAGGCGGCGCTAACCGCTGGCGCTAACCGGGCCGTTAAGGCGGCATGTAATAGCGGACTGGTTTAATTGGCAACCTCTGATACTTGCGATGGACACGCAAACTATGGTATGATCAATCCACAGTTAAGAGACAATAAATTTGCTCCCTGCTGTGTTCGTGATAAAGCTGAACGTGTTATGAACCGAACACCACGCTTTAGGGAATCTGCTCTCTGGCTGTCGAGCGACGCCCGGTTTTATCTTGCCAGGTAAGTGAAGCAGTCAGGAAGATACCCACCTGCTTATTGGCAGGTTCAAAGCATTCAGCCTAGCGGCATGGCGGGGACATAAGAATTCTTTGGCACACCAGGAAGCCGGGAAACTCCCGGCTTTTATGCTATGCTTTTGATGGAGAGGGACAGGCCAATGCCGATCCGGACGGACGGCTGGCGCTTGGCAGGGTGTCGATGGGGGGATCTTAATGGAGCGTTTTTTGCGAACCGAAATGCTGATAGGCAGTGATGGTGCGGCCAAACTGGCCCAATCCCGTGTGGCAGTGTTTGGGCTGGGAGGAGTAGGCTCCTTTGCGGCAGAAGCACTTGCCAGAGCAGGCATTGGTCATTTGCTACTGGTTGATCATGATGTAGTCAGTATCACCAACATAAACCGGCAGCTAATTGCGTTGGATAGTACTTTGGGACGCCATAAGGCTGAGATTATGGCAGAACGCATCGCCGCCATTAATCCGCAGGCGGAAGTGGAAGCAGTCTGTGCTTTTTACACACCCCAGACACGTGAGCGCTTTTTTGACAGACGCCTGGATTATGTGGTCGATGCAATCGACACGGTTACAGCCAAGATTGATATGATCGAATATTGTGTGCAGCACGGGATTCCTTGCATCGCCAGTATGGGAACAGGGAATAAATTCGACCCCACACGGTTTCGCGTGGCGGATATTGCTGACACACATGCCGACCCGCTTGCCAAAGTCATACGCACGGAATTAAGGCGGCGCGGGATCACGAAAGGTGTTAAAACCGTTTTTTCTGATGAAATACCGGTGGGTTTGGCGGCAGGGTTTGAGAAGATTCCGGAGAACAAGCATAATCAGCGCATTGTACCAGGTAGTATCGCATTCGTGCCACCGGTAGCCGGAATGATTCTGGCGTCGGTGGTGGTGCGTGATTTGCTGGGTATGCAGATTGATATGTACCGGAGGACTAAATCCAAATGAGTGATGTAAGCGGCGGTGCCTGCAAGGCCGGTAAGACCGGCAGAGACGCAAAAAAGGAATTGCGGCGCAGGATTCGGACGATGCGGGAAAGTCTGTCCGTGGAAGAACAAGCGTTGCGTTCTGAGCAGGTGGTTACGCGTCTGAGGGCCATGATGGATCAGGTTGCCCGGGTGGCCGATCGAAGAGTATTCGCACTCTATTATCCCACCCGCAACGAAGTTGATGTTTGGACACTGATCAAAGATTTGTGGCGCAAGCAAAAGGTCGTGCTGTTTCCCAGAATTTGTCCGGACACTAATCTGATGGAGTTTCGACAGGCGCAGTCCTTAGACGATTTTGTAGCCGGTCCTTTCAAACTGATGGAGCCTGCCCGGCGTTGTCCAGTTTGGACTCCGGATCAGATTGAAGTAGTTATTGTGCCAGGAGTTGCCTTTAACTTGCAGGGATATCGGATTGGATTTGGTGGCGGCTATTACGATCGCTTTTTGCCGGAACTGAAGCATAAGGCTGTGAAGATTGCCCCGGTTTTTGAGTTTCAGATCGTCGATGATCTGCCGCATGAAGCGCACGATCAAAAAGTCGACTGGCTCGTTTCAGAAGCGCGCTCAATTAACGTGAAACAAGGACATAGACAAGCTTGAGGGTGTGCCAGCGCAAGCTCGGGTCGGGCTCAAGCTCGGGTTCAAGTTCGAGCTCGAGCTGAAAATTGGGTTTGGAGTGATATGATAAGTGATAAAAGATTTCATTGTAGATGATTTAACCAAAAAAGATATTGATCAGGCCATAGAAATCTGGATTGACCAAAACCGGCGCTATTGTAATGGCGATGCATTCCCATCCTATTGGAGGAACACCCCCCCTGAGCTTGCTGCATTTTTGCAGGCCAGAATCCAGAGGAAATCGGCGCGTGCCTTGAGATTGACCGGGGATAGTACCAGGCTTTGCGGATATATGGTTTTTGACAGATTTCCGTTTAACGGGGAGATGTCGGTCTTCTGTCCGGCGCTAGCCCATGCGGTTGCAGAAGAGCATAAGGAAGCTGGTTACCTGGTGCTCTATCGCAGCATTTCGCAGGAATGGGTTGAACAGAATATCCTTAACCATATGTGGACGATTAATTATAACGATCTTCGGCTGCGCAGCCTGCTATATGACATTGGCTTTGGATCTTACCTGATTGATGCCTTTGCTTGTTCGGATGCCAAAATTGACGGTGCCGGTTCTTCGGCTTATACGGTTGCCAGGGCTTCTGAAAATGATGCTGAAGCGCTCTATGAGCTAATTGAGGAGTCCCGGATGTATTACCGGGCCGCGCCGATATTCCTGAAGAGGGATCCCTACCAGATGGATGATGTCAGGAGGCTGATCAGAGAAAGCAACGTCTTTATAGCCTGGGATAATAAGAAAGCAATCGGATTCATCAATGTCAGCATCTCTCAGGAGAACAATAATATTGACATGACTTTGCGCAACGATGGCCTGTTGGACGAGATTGGTGCCTTTGTCCAGCCGGATTACAGAGGCGGAAAGGGATTAGGGAAACAACTGGAAAAGGCGGCTTTCGATTATTGCCGCAGCAACGGTATCTCGCGTCTGCATGTTGATTTTGAGACCGCGAACCCCTATGCCAACAGGTTCTGGAGGAAAGACTTCAACCCGATGTTGTTATCAGTCCGCAGAACTATTAATAAGAACATTAACACCAGCGATTAATCTGGAATCCGGAAGGGCGGAAAGCTACATGGAAGACCGCTTGGGCCGTAATATTACTTATTTGCGCGTTTCGGTGACGGATCACTGTAATTTGCGCTGTCTTTATTGCCGTCCTGCAAATGATGGAGAGAATGTTCGTGAGGGCGGCCGCGAAAGAGATCGCGACCCTGGCAAGAGCACGGATGGAACAGGAACGGGAATAGGGACGGGAATAGGGATGGGAACAGGGACGGGCATTGTGCAGTCGGTTTCCCTGAATAATGAGGACTTCATTAAGATTATTACTGCCGCAGCGGCGCTGGGGGTCAAAAAGATTCGCCTCACAGGCGGAGAGCCACTGGTATACCCGAACTTGGCAGCGTTGGTGGCCGGAATACGAGCCATTTCCGGGATTGAAGAAATTACGCTGACCACTAATGGACTGTTATTGGCAGAGCAAGCTATGTCATTGAAGGCTGCCGGGCTGGATCGCGTTAACATCAGTCTGGACTCGTTGCAGACGGCGAGATTTGCTGAACTGACCCGGGGCGGTGACCTGCAAAAAGTACTGCAGGGGATGTCGGTCGCAGTGGCCGCCGGACTGACTCCCATCAAGCTCAATGTGGTCCTTGTCAGGGGGGTTAATGATTGCGAGATCGCAGATTTCGCGGCCTTGACGATGCGACTGCCCATTGAAGTGCGTTTTCTGGAACTGATGCCCTTCGGAACCGGGGCGGAACTGGGACGCAGTGCAGTAGTGCCAGCGGATGAAGTAATCGCCAAATTACCGGGGTTGATCCCTGTAGAAAGAAAAGATCCGATGCACAGTGCCGGTCCTGCACGTGTGTTTCGTCTGCCAGACGCGCGCGGAACGATCGGGTTTATCAGCCCGGTAACATCGTGTTTCTGTCCGTCCTGCAATCGGCTGCGGCTGACCAGCTATGGTCTGTTACAGCCTTGTCTGTTCAGTGCGGAGGGCATTGATATCGGAACGGCGGTCAGAGGGGGAGCCAGTCACGAGGAACTGAGCGCAATCATCCAGCAGGCGGTTTTGGCCAAGCCGGAAAACTGGCATAAGGTCGCCCGCGAGATACCAGATCGTTGCGGAAGGTGTTCATTAGGGCGCCCCGAAAGGCAAATGTCGCAGGTTGGGGGTTGAAGATTAATGAGTGAGCAGATGCCGGGGTCAAAAGTAAAAGGATCGGAGCAAAAAGGTGAATTGAATCATTTTTCTCCGGAAGGCCTGCCACGCATGGTGGATGTCGGTGTCAAACCTGAAACAGTCCGGGAGGCCTGCGCCGAAGGCTTGATTACAATGCAGCCCGAAACTCTGGAAATCATCCTCAACCGCAAGGTGGCGAAAGGCGATGTACTGGCAGTGGCGCAACTGGCTGGCATCATGGCTGCCAAACAGACCAGCAGCCTGATTCCGCTCTGCCACAACATCCCGCTGGACGGCGTTGATATTGTCATCGAGCCGCTGCGTCAACACGGTGCCAGTTCAAGTGTCAGCGCACTCCGGATTACCGCCACTGTGCGCTGCACTGCCAAGACTGGCGCTGAAATGGAAGCCCTTACAGCTGTTTCGGTAGCGGCATTGACAGTATATGACATGTGCAAAGCGATCGACCGCGCCATGGAAATTGGAGACATCCACTTGCTGAGCAAATCCGGAGGCAAGAGCGGTAATTATAGGCGTGCGGAGTGAGCATGCAAAGTGAGCATGCGAATTGAGCCATTGGAACGGGGGCGTTTTTTTGGCAAGAGTAATTTCTATTAATCTGAGCACAAAGAAAGGCGAGCAAAAAACCCCTGTGCAATCAGCTGTGTTTAAGAAAGAATGGGGGATTGAGGGGGATGCCCATGCCGGAACCTGGCATAGGCAGGTTAGCTTACTCGCCAATGAGAGTATCGATCAGATGCGTGCGCAGGCGCATGCTGCCGGTCTGGAGCTGCACTATGGCGATTTTGCGGAAAACGTAACCACCGAGGGGATTGAGGTCAAAAAACTGCCGGTTGGCACCCGAATTCAAATCGGGGCTCAGGTTGTTTTGCAGATTACGCAAATCGGCAAAGAGTGTCATCAAGGCTGTGCTATCCGCGAGAAAGCCGGCGATTGCGTGATGCCGCGGGAAGGAGTATTTGCCAGAGTTATTGAAGGCGGGACGGTTTCCGTGGGAGATGCAATTACGGTATGTGGCTCTGGCATGCGCCATGGCATGTGCTCTGGCGCGCACTCTGGCTTGCCCTCGGCAATCAGGGTGGGCGTAATCACAGCTAGCGACAAAGGCGCCGCCGGTGCCAGAGAGGATCGCAGTGGTCCGACTATTCGGGAAATGGCAGCAGAATTTGGCGGTACTGTCACACAATACTGCATTGTTCCGGATGAGAAAAGTGCCTTGGCAGAAATAATGTCAGCCTGGGCTGACCAGGGACTATGTGATGTGATTTTTACGACCGGAGGGACGGGGCTTTCACCCCGGGATGTCACTCCCGAGGCCACGCTCAGCGTCGTTGAGCGCTTGGTGCCGGGTATTCCGGAAGCAATGCGGGCTAAATCACTTCAGGTAACCGATAAGGCTATGTTAAGCAGGGCAGTGGCAGGAATCCGCGGGCGGACACTGATCATTAACCTGCCCGGCAGTCCGAAGGCAGTCAGAGAATGCCTGGAAGTGATTATGGGTGTACTGCCCCATGCTGTTGAAACTTTGCGCGGGGAAGCCAGTGAATGTGCGCGGTGAGTGCGCTTTAACTCACACTAGAGTGGCTTTTGTTTCCGGGCTAAGGCGAAACCCATCGCCCTTCTTTTCAAGGGTTCCTTCGATATGCAATAGGTCATAGCGCTGGGCAGCAAAGAAATCCCGGTTAGCCTCGGAAAGATGTCTTTCCAAAGCGGTGGTGCGAATTCTTTCCCCGGAAGGACCACCGCATAAATAGAGTACTCTTTTGCCGCGCTCAATGATCGGATCGCTAACTACGCGCCAGATCGCATCGCTCGTTGTGATGTAAGATTCCAGGGCGTTTTCTCCGGTGCAAATGCCTGTGGCGCCGCTGGCGCTGAAAGAGGCCGCTGCAGAAAGAGTATACAAAAGGGCGGCATAATTAAGGCGCTCTTTTTTATTACCAATTTCGCGATCGATTTGGGCGATCCAGTCGGGACGGTCCCAGACTTCGGTGCCATGACACCAGTCGTTTTCCGTTAGAATTCCGGGGCAACTGGAACAATGCCGGCATGGCCAAAGCAAGGTGAGTTCGGCATCGGACAGCAATTGATCCCTTAGTGCGATTAACTGACGCGCCGTTTCCCTTAACGCAGGTTCGGCAATTAGCAAGCGTCCGGTTGGACTCAGGCAGTTTTTCAGCAAATTGAGAATGCGTTTAGCCTCATCATCCGTGTTTTCATTAAGTACATTTAAGGCCAAAATCAGGTCAAACTTCGTTTCATCAGGGATGCGACCCATGGCATGGATTTGCAGCGGGAGTTCCGATTTTTTCAGCAGACGCACGGCAGTTTCAAGTACAGCGGTACTCTGATCAACCAGATATAGCTCGGGTACAGCCGATTCAGGAATAGACTCTCCACCGCCGTCGCCGCCGCTGCCATCGTCGCTGTCGTTACCATCGCTATCACCGCTGCCTTCGCGGTCAGCACCGGCAAAATAGTAAACCGCGCCTAGCGCTGCTGATCCTGGTCCGCAGCCAAAGTCCAGTATCTTCAGGGGAGTCGCCGATGATTTTGGCGGCAAGAGTCCTTCGCCGGCGATCCTCCTTAGCAATAGATAAGTCTTAATGCAGTTAACCGGAAAGAAATAAGCCAAATAGGCGGCCCGCATATTGGCGTCGGACATATAAAGATGTTCCTTGCCGGAGGTTGGTAAGGGCTTCTTCAGGCGGTTAAAAAAGTCGGACAACGTACCGACGTTTTTGGCCAGTTCCCGGTGCGCCGGCAGAACACGCTCTGCTTCCAGTAGTCTTTCGATCAGTTCAGTCAGTGATTGCGTTGTATACATTGCTGAAACGGCCTCCTTGTGTCCGTGTCATGAGCTGGGTCCGGCAAATGCCAGGTCCAGGCAAAGCAATCGCCCGAGCCCAGGGATAGCAATCGCCAGGTCTGACAATTCTTGGCCTTGACAATTGTTGGGTATGGACTTAGTCATATAAAAGCGGTATAATAATTGATGCTAATGCGCCCGTAGCTCAGGGGATAGAGCACCGGCCTCCGGAGCCGGTTGCGCAGGTTCGATTCCTGCCGGGCGCACCATTTACGCCACTTCAACCCGTTCTAAACGGGTTTTTTCATTTGGTTTAACAAACAGACATGTTTTGCATTTACTAAGAGGATTCCTGTTTGATCAAAAAGAAATAAGATCAATTCCCGGATTGGGAAACTTATCTATAAGCGAAGAGTTAGTATTAGGCGACGCTTTGGGCGTCCGGTACATAAACTGGATCAAAGAAAGATATCAGTGACGAAGCTTTTTTATCTCACTGAACCAAGAAAGGTGTTGTCAAATGGCTGTCTATGTATCCACCAGTTGTCTGAAAGGTGGCAGGGATGCTCTGACAGTTGTCAGGAAGTATGTCGATGCCGGCATACGACACATTGAGCTCGGATCAGCGCACGCCAGCACTGTCGGCCTAAACGAACTGCTGACATTTCCGGGGTTAAGGCTGGCGGCCCATGGAACTTTCACCGGAAGGACAGCGCCGCGTGGTACGTCGTTGTTTTCCAGGGACGAACAGGATCGGCTGATTCAGATTAAGCAAATTAAGGAAGACATCAGATTATGCTCCGCCCTGGGAGCCGCTTTTTATACATTTCATCCATTAGCGCCTGGAGATATCGACTCGGATTGGCAGGCGGGCGTCGCCGCTTTGCGGGAAGTAGCCCGGGAGGCCGAGGAGGTCGGTATTCCGGTAGGGATCGAAAATGTTCATTATGGAAAGTTGGGACATACCGGATTACTTGATCGGGCTGAAGAAATGCAGAGCCTAATCAAAGAAATCGGTTCACCGATGTTAAAGGTTCTGCTTGACCTGGGACACCTAAAGCTGGCTGCTGTTCAGGAGCAGCTTGACCCGGTTCATTTTATACGTCTGCTGGCCCCTTATACGATTGCTATTCATGTGCATGATAACGATGGCAAGACCGATGAACATTTGCCGCTAAATGCTGACAGTGAAGTGGCCCAATGGATTAAGATGTCTGAACTGTCTAATATACCTGTGATTCTGGAAGTGACCCGGCAAACGATGCCTGATATACTGCATCAGCTGACACTGCTGGAATGGCTGATCAGAGAAGATTCGCATTTATAAAACTAGCTGGAGTCGGGGGTTTGTGTATGGTAGAGCAAAACAAAGCCGCAACACAATCTGAATCTGTAGCTGAGTATGAGGCAGAACGCTCGCGTATTCTGGATTTGCGCCGGGCGATCGAAAAACATGATCGGCTTTATTATGTTGAAGATGCGCCTGAAATAGATGATGCCGAGTATGATGCCCTAATGCGCGAGTTGCGCGCTTTGGAGGAAAAGCATCCGGAGCTGGCGGATCCCGCCTCCCCCACGCAGCGCGTCAGCGGTCAGCCTAAGGCAGGTTTTCGGACGGTCCAGCACCAGGTGCCGCTGCTTAGTCTGGATAATGCTTTTGATGCGGAGGAATTGCGGGCTTTTGACCGCCGGGTGCGCCGCGGATTGGGTGCATTGGGAGCGCCCTCCCCTTACATTGTCGAACTGAAGATTGATGGGCTGACGGTGGCCCTTACTTATCGGAACGGGGTGCTGACGGAAGCAGCTACCCGAGGGGATGGACTGACCGGCGAAGATATTACCGCCAATATCAGGACATTGCGGTCGATTCCTTTGCGGATCAACAGCCATATCCCGCTGCTGATCGTGCGCGGCGAAGTCTATATGCCAAAAGAGGAATTCGCTGCTCTGAACCGGGAACGCGAGGAGACAGGTCAACCGCTGTTTGCAAACCCCCGCAATGCAGCGGCGGGTTCACTCCGGCAGCTCGATCCCAAAGTTACGGCCAGTCGGCCACTGAAGGCGTTTTTTTATGATATTTTGGTGGCCGAGGGCAGCGAATTAGCTGTTCCTGACATTCAGTCGCAGCGCCTGGAGTTCCTGGCTGAACTCGGGCTGCCAGTCAATCGTGATTACCGGGTCTGCGCTAATATTGAGGAAGTCATCGACAGCTGCGCCTATTGGGCCGAACAGCGTCACAAATTATCATATGATATTGACGGGCTGGTGATTAAGCTCCAATCGATTGCCGGCCGCGTGGAACTAGGGCACACTGCCAAAGCACCGCGCGCTAATATTGCCTATAAGTTCCCGGCTGTCCAAGAGGAGACTCAGGTACTGGATATTGAGGTGAATGTCGGCCGGACCGGAGCCATTACGCCGCTCGCTATTTTGCGGCCGGTGGTCGTAGCCGGTTCAACCATCAGCCGGGTGGCGCTACATAACGAGGACTACATTAAAGAAAAAGACATCCGCATCGGAGACTGGGTGCTCATTCATAAAGCAGGGGACGTAATTCCGGAAGTGGTCAGGGTTCTGACTGAAAAACGTACTGGCGCGGAAAGGCAGTTTATGATGCCCAAGAATTGCCCGGTGTGCGCCCAGCCAGTCTTTAGAGCAGAAGGGGAAGCGGTACTGCGTTGCGTTAACGAATCCTGTATTGCACGCCTCAGAGAGCGGCTGATTCATTTTGCTTCCCGGGATGCTATGGATATTGACGGTTTGGGTCCCGCGATCATAGGCCAGCTGGTTGACGCGCAGCTCATTAAGGATCCGGCCGATTTATATCAGATCACAGTTGAAGACCTGCTTAAACTGGAAAGGTTTGCACTCAAGTCAGCCCAGAACCTGGTGGCGGCGATCCAAAAGAGCAAAGAAGCCGGGTTGGATCGCGTGATCTACGCCCTTGGTATCAGGCATGTTGGTAAGGGAGCGGCCCGGGTGTTGGCACAGTACTTCCGCAGTATGGAGCGCCTGCAGCAGGCTTCCGAGGCGGAGCTGCAGACCGTTCCGGAAGTAGGCGCTATTATGGCGGATAGTATCTGCAGCTTCTTTGGACAAGCCCAAAATCAACAACTGATCGCAAAACTGGCAGCGGCTGGCGTTAATCTGCAGATGCCAGAAGCTGACTTGCGGCCGGCGGATGGCGGGCCATTGCCACTGAACGGTAAGACACTCGTGGTCACCGGTACACTGACCGGTTTTTCGAGGAGTGAAGCGGAAGAAGCGATCAGGCGTGCGGGTGGTAAGGCTACCAGCAGCGTTTCCAAAAAAACAGATTTTGTCGTGGCAGGTGCTGAAGCCGGTTCGAAGCTGGATAAGGCTAAAGAACTTGGAATTAGAATACTGAACGAGGCAGAATTTGTGCAGTTATTACAAAACAAAGGGAGTGTTGAGTGAGATGGGCGCAGACAAACACAGCCAGATCGATATCGGTCATTTGGCAACACTAGCCCGCTTGAACCTTAAACCGGATGAATGTACGAGGTTTGAGGAGCAGATTGGAGATATTCTGGCATACGTGGACAAACTTAAACAGCTGAATGTTGACGGTGTTGAGCCAATGGCCACGGCGCTGCCGGTAATTAATGTTTTTCGGGACGACACTCCTCACGAAATGCTGTCGCGCGATGAGGCCATGCGGAATGCTCCCGATAAATTAGGCGCTTTCTTCAAGGTGCCGCGCATTATCCAGAACGGAGAAGACAACGGTGAAGATTCCAGCAGAGAGGATGGTGACAGCGATGCGTCCAAGTGAGATGAGCGCTCAGCAAATAGCGCGACTCGTGAATCGCGGAGAAATGTCGCCTACCGAAATCGTTGAGGATTATTTGAAGAAAATCGCGGAAACCGAACCTGAATACCATGCTTATATTACAGTGATGAAAGAAGACGCCATGCGGCAGGCTGCCGAGGTGGCGGATCGGCTGGTGAACGGTGACTGCGAATGCGGCGCTGGCGGAGGAGGCCGCACCGTACTGCCGCTTGCCGGAGTTCCGGTGGCTGTGAAAGATAACATTTGTACCAAAGGAATGCAAACCACCTGCGGTTCCAAAATATTAGCCGGTTTTGTGCCGCCATATGATGCCACTGTGATCGCCAAACTCAGGGAGGCCGGGGCGATTATTATTGGTAAGACTAATATGGACGAATTTGCGATGGGATCATCAACCGAAAACTCCGGTTACTTTACTTCGCGGAATCCATACGATCCGACCCGTGTTCCGGGCGGATCCAGCGGCGGTTCGGCCGTGGCTGTGCGTTGCGGTTCAGCACCAATCGGACTGGGTACCGAAACCGGCGGTTCCGTACGTCAGCCGGCTGCTTTTTGCGGTCTGGTCGGTCTGAAGCCAACTTATGGCCGTATTTCGCGCTATGGTGTAGTAGCCTTTGCGTCATCACTTGATCAGGTCGGAACCTTTGGCCGTGATATTGCGGACTGTGCACTGCTCACCAGTGTCATTGCCGGATATGATCCCAATGACTCTACCTCGCTCAATGAGCCGGTGCCACACTATCATGAGTTGCTGTCAGGTGCGAGAGATGGCGCAGGAGCCAGTGCAGATGCGGGCGCAGGCGCTGGAGCAAGCGCAGGAAGCGCAGGGACCGGGGCCATCAAAGGTCTGCGCGTTGGTGTACCTAAAGAATATTTCCAGACTGGTGTTGATTCCGGAGTTGCCGCTGCAGTGCAGCATTGTCTGGATCTGTTGTCGAAAATGGGGGCAATCGTGGAAGAAACCTCGATGCCGCATACCGAGTATGCCTTGCCGGTCTATTATGTCATTGCTCCGGCGGAAGCCAGTTCCAATCTGGCACGCTACGATGGCGTGCGCTATGGATGGCGCTCCGGAAATTCGCCCAATGTCATGGAGATGTATTGCAACACCCGTGATGAAGGGTTTGGTCCGGAAGTTAAGCGCCGCATCATGATTGGTACATATGCGCTCAGTTCCGGATATTATGATGCCTATTATCTGCGGGCTATGAAAGTGCGTCGCCTGATTCGCCAAGATTTTGATGCTGCTTTTAAGAAATATGATGTGTTGGTAACGCCAACGACCCCCGCACCAGCCTTTAAAATTGGCGAAAAGTCCAGTGATCCGCTGGCGATGTATATGTCGGATATTTGCACCGCTACTGCGAATTTGGCGGGAATTCCGGCGCTGTCGATGCCATGTGGGTTTGTTAAGATTGGGGATGGCGCCAGCGGCAGCGGTAGCGGTGGCGCTAGTGGCAGCGGTGGCGCAAATACAAGTTGCGGCAGCGCCTCCGGGCAGTATTTACCGGTTGGGGTGCAGCTGATGGCTAATGTTCTGCGGGAGGATCTGCTGTTCCAGGTCGGTTATGCGCTGCAGGAAGCATTGGCACTGTCCGGGCTGCAGCAGCCATATTCGCACATGCAGCCACAGCAGGGATCAGATTCGCAGACGCAGCGTTTCGAAGGGAAAGGTGATCGGGGATGACGACTTGGGAACCGGTAATCGGTCTAGAGGTACATGCCGAACTCGCTACAAACACCAAGCTGTTTTGTGCCTGCCCAACAGAATTCGGGGCTGAGCCGAATACGCTGGTATGTCCCAGATGCCTTGGGATGCCGGGAACGCTGCCAGTCTTAAATAAGCGCGCTCTCGAGTTTGCGATACGCGCGGCATTGGCTTTTGATTGTCAAATAACAGAACGTATGATATTTGTGCGCAAAAATTACTTCTATCCGGATTTGCCAAAGGGCTATCAGATTTCGCAGCTTGGTCAGCCAGTGGGAACCGGTGGCCGTGTCAATATCGTAGTTGATGGTCTCGAAAAACAGATTCACATTACGCGTATTCAGCTTGAAGAAGAAGCCGGGAAGTCAATCCATGGCGGTGCAACCATCCGGGAATCCACGTTCTCTATGGAAGATTTCAATCGTTGCGGCATTCCGCTTATTGAAATTATCAGCGAACCTGAAATGAATTCTGTGGATGAAGCCAAAGCTTATCTGGAGAAGCTGAAGACTGTCTTGCTCTATATCGGCGTGTCCGACTGCAAGATGGAGGAGGGCTCGCTGCGTTGCGACGTCAATATCTCCATGCGCGAAAAAGGCACTAATCGCCTTGGCCCGCATGCCGAAATTAAAAATCTGAACTCATTCCGGGCGGTTGTTAACGTCCTGGAGTACGAAATACAGCGCCAGACCGAGCTAATGAATAGCGGCGGCGTTGTGGTTCGTGAAACGCGTACCTGGGACGAAGGGCGCGGCGTTTCTCTTTCGATGCGCAGCAAAGAAGAAGCGCATGATTACCGTTTCTTCCCGGAACCCGACCTGGTACCGGTTGAGCCTGGTCAGGCCTGGATTGATGAAATCAAGGCCACGTTACCAGAACTACCTGACGTTAAGCGTCGGCGTTACGTTGAGGAGTACGGGCTGCCGCTCTATGATGCGGAGCTGATTAGCGGTAATCGCGCTATGGCAGACTTCTTCGAACAGACGCTCAGGTATTATAAAGATGCCAAGGCGATCAGCAACTGGTTGATGGGTGAGGTATCTCGGCTGAATAATCAGGCGGAAACCGGATTTGAGGAACTGCGTTTCAGCCCGCAACAACTCGGGGATCTGCTGGCAATGATCGATAACGGGAAAATCTCCACCAAGATCGCTAAAACTGTCCTTGAAGAAATGTTTGCTTCCGGTACTGCGCCGGAAACCATTGTTGCGGAACGCGGGTTGATGCAGATTAGTGATCAGGGAGCATTGGAAGCCATGATTAAGAGTCTGGTGGAAGCGAACCCCGGTCCGGCCGAGGATTTCCGTAATGGCAGAGAAAAAGCGCTCGGCTTCTTTGTAGGCCAAATCATGAAAGAGACCAAAGGACGTGCCAATCCGGTGCTGGTCACTGATCTTCTCAAAGAGGCCATTCTGGGCAAAAAGTAAATAGCTGCCCGATTCAGGGTAGGATGGAATAGCTTTTCCAATTTATGTGTCAGATTCTAGCCTCCACTTGCATATATATTGCTGAGTAATCGCATAAGCAAAGCGGAGGTGCCATTATGAAAAAAGTGGAGATAAGGCGCATTGGACTGGGATCGGTGTTTCGTCTTTTCCTGGTAATGGGTCTGGTAATAGGCTTGATTGCCAACGTGGTCCTGCTATTGGCGGGTTTTGCTCTCTGGGATATCGGCCGTGATCTGGGTACCATGGATGAAGTAGTCTCATTGGGCGGTGGCGCCGTGGGATGTATCATCCTGTCAATAATCTACGGCTTGATGTCCGGAGTGGGCGGAGTCATCGTGGCAGGATTGTATGACCTTTTTGCGTTGGCAGTGGGCGGCATTAAGATAACCCTGGTTGATCGAGAATAACATAGAATAGCAATAATAGAATGAAAGATACAGATCGCGACGCTCTGTCACATTTACGTGGCAGGGCGTTTTGCTATATGAGGCAAAGCTGTAAAACATCAATCTAGAAGATCTAGCGCAGTTTTATAAAAAGAAAGTGCATTAATCAAAAGCAGGTGGGCATATGCCCACCTACCTTTGTGAAGAGACTTGTCTCGTGTCTGGCCGCTAATTGTGCGGCACTTTTTCATCCTCTTGCGATCAGGATGAGTACCCAATGGATTACTACAAAAATCATCGCAGTTAAGAAACGTGAAACATCGGTTTGATTTTTCCTGCGCGATTTCGCTATATAGTAAATGAATACGGGGGCAAATGCAGTAATGAATGCAACCCACTTTTCGATTGACTTCACACTGCCATCGACGCTCCAGTGGTATGGAATCGAGGCTGGCAGGGAGGGATAAACAAAGAGTGTCGCAATGAATGACAGTACAGTTACTGCGATGGTGATCAGATCAAACCGTATGGTTATGCGCTTTTCGGTTTTTTCTGCAGGCTCTTTCATGCTTTCTTGCGCTCCTTTACTCCTTTTTCATTCGTTTCCGCCAATTTTCCAGTCACTTTTTTAAATCGCCGCTTATCATTTGCTACAGCTATTGTCTTCTTTTTCCGTGAGCAAGCGCGTCACTGACAGCACTCTTTATGACAAGGCTGGACGAAGTTGCTCCGCTTACGACGTCAACGTCATAGGTATTCATTTTGATCATTTTCCCGGTAATTTGCTCAGCCTTTTTTCCAAGTCCATTGTCATGTTTTAGAATGTTGATTCCAGTGATCTTGTGATCAATAACTTCAACTTCTACGGCTACTTTTACCATCGCGGTCTCGGCTGCTCCGCGATATATACCGTCCTCTATTGCGCTCAAATCTGTTTCATAATACGTCAGGTTTTTCAAATCACGATCCATCTGAATGTACATTGACAGAAACATAGACAGTATCAAAGTCACAAACAATCCCACGACAGCGAGTAAAATCACCGTTTTCCTTTTCCTTTTCATCGAAGATTCCTTTCTTTTTTTCGGATAGTACTCCTCAAGTAATCTTCTGGTATCTTTTCGATGACAGAGTAATCGTGAATTCCGTCAAACTTGGTGCTTCTTGATTTTTCAATCTCATAGAGAGTTAAATACATAATGATCCTCCAATTCTACGTGAAAAGTAATTAGGCGGCGGTTTCTTCAATATACTTGGACCGCAAATGAAGTGCATCCATATGGGAATAAGCAAATTTCTGCAATGGTAGTAGAAAATCCCCATAATAAATCCTAGCGAAGCAATTGAAACAACAAATGCCGCGATGTACTTCACTAAGACGATCCCACTGTATTCAGTGCCCAGGAACCATACCGGAGCATGCCAGAATGACCAGACGAGGCTAACCCACAAACAGCCTTTGGCTACGCCGTGCTTTTTGATGACTTCAGGGAGCAAATAACCTCTCCAGCCGGTTTCTTCTCCGGTGGGACCTTGCATCAGAACGAAAAAGAGTCCCGGTATGATCGTCGGAAATGAAAAATCAAGCAGACTAATAGTCTGGACACCTTGCTGCGTGGCAACTATGGCGACACTAGTTGCGAAAATCAATATCTGGACCAGTGTTGTGGCCGTCAATAACCGTACGTTAGGTTTTTGCCTAAAGGCCCCTCTGAAAAACTCCTGTAGAGTTTGACCGGGATAAAGTTTTCTAAACATCAACAGGAATACATAGGTCGGCGTCCAGGCTGTAATGGTGATTAACCAATCCATTACCCGCGGGATCCCTTGCAGCAGCTTAGAGGCGATACCTCCCAGTGTCAGGAGTAGTAATATAAACAATCCAAACGTATAAATTACATATCTCATAACATAGTTCTTTGGCAGCTTAAATGTCATCTGTCTCGTGCACCTTCTTAAAATAAACGCTTCCCATGGCTTTAAAACCAGTAATGATAAAGGAATAGTTGCCGGGATCCGTAATAGTTAGCATGAAATTTCCAACTCTCAGGTCATTGTCTTGATACGCCACAGTGCCATTTTCATTGCTAGAAAAGCCTCCGTATTATTACCCCAGATTCATCGTTTTGATGTTTTGCTCCAGCTTGATAAGTACCTGACAAACGCTATTTACTAAATCTGCCTCAATGCCAGCAAACAGCTTCTCGAGAAAGTCGATTTCCCGCTGATCCCGCTTCTTAAAATACTCGATACAGCTGGGCGTGAGCCTAATCCGTAATGCCCTGGCATCTTTTTGGTCTCTGGATATGATTACATACCCACGACTCTGCAAATCCGCTGCAATCCGCTTAGCATTCTGGCGCGAATACCCAATCAGATTCGCCACCTCGCTCAGGATCGGCGGCTCTTGAAAATGAGAGACGCCAAGGATGAAAAGCCATTGCTTAGTGGTAATGTTCTTGTCAAATTTATCTCCCAATGTCTGCAGCCAGTTCGATATGGTAAATATTTTTCCGAAGATATAAGCTTTTTGCTGCAGTGTGTTCATTTGCTCACTCATTTGCATCCCCTCAAAAGGTAACATGTTACTCTTATATAATAGGCAACATGTTACCCAATGTCAACTGGTTTTACTAAATTTTTATTATTGAGTAGGCGAGCTGGCCTTGTCACGATATCAAGGCGTTTTTGCAGCGTCGCACAGCGTCTGCGCCGGGCGTGCTGTGCAGTGCCCACGAGCGCGGTGTCCGCGCGCACACGCGCCGTATCCGCACACACCCACGCCGTATCCCGCAAACCCGTACCGTATCCGCGCCCGCGCGGTATTCGTGGGGTGCTCGCACTGGACGGCAACGTGCAGGCAACACTCATGTTGTCAAGCCACTAAGACAAAGCTTATAATAATATTTGGCTTGATGGCTGTTAACTGATACCAGGAGAATTCTGCGATCCGGAGCATCCAGTGGCAGTCTGAAGTGAGCAGCAGTAAAATGCGATGCAGTGAGGTGTTGGCAATAAAAGCAGAATGCATTTGGGAACATAATGGCAATGATTCGCTCGTTTATGTGCAAGAGAAGGATTCCGATGTAAAGATCGCTGATGCTGATTCGGTTGTGCTTTTTGAAATAGAGAAGCCGCCGCTCACATTAAACGAGTATCAAATTCTAAAAGAACTGGCCCTCAAATCTGCGCGTGACTTTCAACGCCTGTTTGATGCCATTCCTGACAAAAACCACACGGTTTTATCAACGCGCAAGACATTTTACGGACAGGTACCGGTTACGGCACAGGAAATGTATGATCACACCAGCGGGGTTAACAGCTACTACTTCAGCGAGATTGGACTGCGTACCGATAAACCTGTTGCAGATGCTAATAATGCCAGGCAGTGGGCTGGCAACATCGTAGAGTGGCGCGTGCGCGCATTCGAACGCCTGGAAAGCGCACAAACAGGCCCGGGCCTGCAATACTATCTGGCCAACGCATTACATAATGGCAGCGACGGGGAAGAGTGGACGCTGCGCAAAGTCTGCCGCCGTTTCGTCTGGCATGATCGGATTCACGCCAGGGCCATGTATCGCATGGCCTGCAAGACCTTTGGCGCAGACGCAGTGCCGAATATTTTTCGCTTTGATTTATAAAACTCCATAAAATGGAGATCAAACATATAAATTGAGCCACTCTAAAAGAAAACCGCGCTAAAAGACGGCTTCAGCTATTTGCCAAAGCCGTCTTTCTTTTTTCATTTCAATTTTTGTCTGATTTTGTCTGAAACCGCCCGGCGCGCAATGCGCTCGCAATGCGCTAACATTCCCAGCGCGCTAACATTCCCAACGTGCTAACTGTCCCAACGCACTAACCGGTCAAAAGCCCCAATCGTCGCAGCGTCTTGGTTCGCGGTACGCCGTTCTGATCCCAGCCCCGCACCCGATAGTAGTTCCGCTTGAGGATGGCCAGCGGCACTTTGCTATCCGGCAGTTTGGGATCCTCAAGTTCATTGACGAGTCGCCCGGGAAGCCGGTCGTCTTCTGCAGTCAGGCCACGCTGCACATTATACATACGCTCCAGATTATAGCCGCGTTCTCCAATACGGCACAGGGTCATAAAATTAACACGCATACCTGTGACCGCCGAAATCAGCCGTGACTGTGGCAGCCCGGGCATGTGAATCGCCAGCACTTTATCACTGACTTTCATCACCAGACGCAGCACCACAGCCACAAAAGATGATGCCATCACAGAATTGACGATGCGGCTGATGAGGGAGTCCGGTTTTCGGATTAAGAATCCTGGCACAAAGGAATACAGGGCAAACAAACAGCTGCCAGCGGCCGATGCCCCTTCCATAATATTTTGATTCAATACCGTTAACTCCGCTTTGGCCTGAACCTTACGCGGCCGGGCATTCATGGCCAGACCTTCATAAATGATCGTGTAACCAGCGTTGAGATGGTCGCCGCCCCGATTGGAGACGGCATAGCCGAGGCCCTGTCCGACGGCCCCCCTCGGCTCATAGGCCGACAATTCCAGCCCCTTAACCTGCATTGCAAAATCCGCTCCGCCATACTTCTCTGACAGATAACGGGTTCCCTCGGCCAACTCATTGCCAATACCGCGGCGGTAGGCAATGTCGCTGAGCAGTTGCGGTATTTGATCTGTGACACCAAACTCCAAACCGTTCTTCCAAAGACCTTTCTCGTTCAGCTCCATCGCAAAAGCCACGCAGCCAGCAGTGCTGATCGTGTCCATGCCGAGCTCATCCATCAGGTAGTTCCACTCAATAATTGCCTGCAAATCACTGTTGAGCAAATTAGGACCCCACAAGCCAATTGTCTCCAGTTCAGGCCCTTTAATTATGCGCTCATTATGCTTGACCTGACGGCCGCATTGGATCGGACACGTTATGCAGCCCTTATTCTTGATTAGATACTTGGCTGTCAGCGTCTCGCCACTGATCGCATCATAATGTTCAAATTGGCCGCGCGCGAAGTTCTTTGTCGCCAAGGTATGCCCTTTTTGCATGGAGCGCACCAGTCCGGCGGTGCCGAACTTCGGCAGTCGCTCGCCGGTGAAGGGGTGCTTCCGAAGCGCGGCTATCCACTTCTTGGTCAGCTGTTTGGTTTTTTCGGGGTCGGCGATCTCCGGCTTCAGGCTGCCGTGCGCCACAAGCGCCTTCACATTTTTGTCGCCCATTACCGCACCAGTACCGCCACGTCCTGCCACACGCTCTCCACTGGTCAGGTTGGCGTATTTCACCCGATGTTCTCCAGCCGGACCAATCACCAGATAGCCATCATTGCCCGGCAGCAATTCCTGAGTCTCAGAAGTGGTCTTGCCCCAAAGCGGCGCCGCATCATGAAACAGCACCTGATCTTCACTAATTTCGATCCAGATTGGTGCCGACGCCTTATTGCGCAGAATCAGCGCATCGTAACCGGCCTTCTTCAGGTAGATCCCGAAGTTGCCCCCGCAGTTGGATGAGGTCAGCAGATTCGTCAGCGGTGATATGGTCGAAACGTTGAACCGCGCAGAAGTAGGTGTGTTACAGCCATTCAGCGGCCCGGTCGACACTACCAGAATATTTTCAGCATCAAAAGCCCCGACTGTCGGGGCAACGTTATCAGCGATAATGCGGGCCGCCATAATCTTGCCGCCAAGATACAGCCGCCGTTCTTCCTCAGACCAGGGGTATAGGTGGTAGGTGCGGGATTTTAAATCAATATCGAGGATTTTACCCATATAGCCGCCGTATTTCTTCATCGCTACTCCCTCCCGGAGAACAGAGTTCGCGAAATAAACCCAAAGCAAAGTCCAAGGCAAAACCCAAAGCAGTATTTTGCCTCTCTCAGGAAAAAGAGTTCTTAATTAGCTTCATAAGACCGGCGATCAGCTGTTCCCGATCCTGAGCGCCGTCTTCACCTAAATACAACTTGATTCTGGAACGATAATAGCTGGACGCCACTGAAAGCTGCAGCATTACGACCAGGTTATCCAGGAAAAATGCGGCCATGGGAACATCCAAATCCGCACGTACTTCGCCTTTCTCTTTGGCGCGTGTCAGCAACTCCTTATAGACATTGGCATAGTTTGTCTCGACGCTGTCTGACAAGCGCTCGCTCAGACCTGATAAAATCTCCGTGCTCAGGTCGATGTAGATATGGCAGAAGTCAGTATGCTGTTCGGCGTAATTTACGGTGATATGCAGCAAGCGCTCAATTACTTCAAAAACGGTTCCCTCTTCAGGATGCAGTTCGGCCAAAGCCTTTCCCAGCAGTTCATGGCCTTTTTCCGCCACGGCCAAAAATAGATCTTCTTTAGAACTGAAGTAACTGTAGAGCGAACCAATGCTGATGTCGGCTTTTTGCGCAATAACATTGATGTTTGTAGCGTTATAGCCCATAGCCGCGAATTCCGCGATAGCCACAGTGAAAACCTTATCTTTCTTCTCAGGTGGAATCTTTTCAAATGTGTTTTTGTAGAACACAGTGCCGCCCTTTTTGCCCATGAAATCGCTCCAATTGCCCATAGTAAAGCAGTTATTTGGCGTAGGATCCCACCAACATCATGAAGCTGCCGATTTGGGCACCGAACTCTGGCGCACCTTCCATGATCAGTTTTTTTGCGGCTGCCGAGGCTAGCATATCGTCCTTTTGCAGGAGAATACCTAGAGCGCTTTCCGGGGTATCAAAACGCATCGTGAAAAACGGCTTGGAGCGCTGATACTGTCCGCGACTGGCTTTGGTTTTACCTGCTTTGACGCGAATGTAAGCCGCCAGCTCCGGGTAGTTGTCGACCGACCAGGCATAAACACGATCCGGACTGGCTTTAGCCCAGGCGGATACCTCGGGATGTCCGCATTTATTGAGTTGACTGATTCCGGAAGACAGCAAATAGAAGTAGAGCCTGACGAGTAGTACTCTTTCCTGCCGGTCAGCAGGTGCATCCGTGGCACCCAGCAAAGCAGCCATTTTCAACAGGACTCTGAAGGTGGGAATCACCAGGCCTAAGTTAAACATCCCTTTTATTTTCGGCAATTTTTTGCTGGTTCCTTTGAAGAAGGCGTTAAAACTACGGAGCGATTTGAACTCCAAGTCAACGGTCGGGGAAGGATGCGTTCCAAGCTGCACAGTCATTACGCCGTTATCCAGCACGAAATGCGTGCCCCATTTGCCATCGTCCGCAAAAGCACTCACCTGAATTACCCCACTTTTGCCGGAAAATGAGCGCTTGAGTTTCGTACTGAGGGCAATTTCTTTAAAGAGCGGCAAGACAGCATTAAAGAAGATTTTCGCCGAGTAAATTTCATCGGAATGAGCCTTATCCGAATAAATCTCTTCAGTAGGTGCCATGGTCACACCTCATCTTCCCAATTGTCATCTTCCTCAAAATCGAGTTTCATCAGCGCGCGGGTCGTTTCAATGATGCCATTGGCATCGATTTTGTGATGCGACATCAAATCTTCATGCAGTCCGATGGGGGAGAAAGCATCCTGAAGTCCCAAGCGTCTGAAGGCGCAGGCTTTTCCACCTTCAGCAATAACCTCCGCCACGGCGCCACCCAGGCCGCCGATGACGGTATGATCCTCGACAGTAATGATGCGCCTGGTTTCCTGCACAGCTTTCATGATGGCCTCCCGGTCAATCGGCTTGATCGTATGCACATTAAGGACCCGGGCTTTGATGCCATCGCTGAACGCCAACTCCCGCGCAGCCTGTACGGCCTGAAATACGCCTGATCCGCAGGCAATAATGGTCAAATCCGTGCCATCCATCAATTGAACAGCTTTGCCAATTTCGAAACCATAATCCATTCCATCGTAGACGATCTGATCAAAGCCGCGGTTGATTCGGATATATACAGGACCGTTCATTTCAATCGCGGCTTTGACGGCGTTGGCGGTTTCCAGGCCATCGGCAGGAACAATGACCGTCAGATTAGCCATGGACCTCATAATCGCAATGTCCTCGGTGGAATGGTGCGTTGTGCCTGCCTGGCCAAAGGAAGTACCAGCGTGGGAGGCGATCATTTTGACATTGAGGTTCTGATAGCATATATCGGTATGGACTTGATCCAGGCCGCGGCAGGCGGTGAAAACTGCGAAACAGGAGGTGAACGGGATTAACCCGCATTTCGCCATGCCGGACGCAATCCCGAACATGTTTTGCTCGGCGATACCGACATTGTAAAAGCGATCCGGGAAGCGTTCTTCAAAAACGCCGATCTTGGTGGATTTGGCCAGATCCGAAGTCAAGACGACAATGCGCGGATCATGCTCAGCCAGATCCGAAAGCGTTTTGGCGTAGACCTCAGCGGTGGATAGTTTGGTAGTTTCATCAACGGTATAAGAAATTCCGCCGGCCATCTTTCAGTCACGCTCCTTTTTCCTGCATCCGTTTTTGGTAATACTGATCCAGACTGCGGTGACATTGTTCGGCAACTTCCTCATTAATGGCACCGTAGTGCCACTTGTAATTGCCCTCCATAAAGTCAATGCCGCATCCTTTAACGGTATCGCAGATAATGACCACTGGTTTTACCGGTTTTTCCGTGCCTGCTAAAGCATGTTCAATCGCGTCATGCAAAGCATTGTAATCGTGACCGTTGATTACCAGCGCCTCAAATCCGAAGGCACGCCATTTATCGGCAAAGGGCTCCAGTTTCATGACATCTTCGGTGTTGCCGTCGATCATAAAATGGTTGCGATCAACGAATGTCACCAAATTGGTGGCGTTAAAGTGCGCGGTGGCCATGGCAGCTTCCCAGACCGACCCTTCATCGCACTCGCCGTCGCCCAAAATGCAGAAGGTGCGATAATTCTTCTTCAGTTGACGGGCAGCCAGCGCCATACCGAGTGCAATGGATAATCCATGACCCAGCGAGCCGGTGGAGGCATCAACACCGGGTACATTGTTGGAATCCAGGTGAATGCCTAGTTTTGAACCGGTCAGGTTAAAAGTCTTCAGCTGTTCTGGTTCTATGTAGCCGAGGTCGGCCAGAATGCTGACAAATCCAATACCAGCATGGCCTTTGCTGAGCACAAAGCGATCACGGTCTTCCCAGTTCGGATCTTCCGGCCTGTGATTCATGAAATGATAGTAGAGGATTACCATGATATCCAGGGCGCTTAAGGCTCCGCCAATGTGTCCGCTGCCAGCATACAGCACGGTATTGACAATGGAATGCCGCAGGCTATGAGCTTTTTCTTCCAGGTGCGCGAGTTCTTCTTTGTTCAATCCCATTAGCACTGACCTCCTTATTCATTATTCATTGATCAGGAAATTGATCAGGAAATTTCGGGATGACGTTCTCTGACCACCTTGAACGCTTCTTCAGCAACCTCCAGCGTAAACGCAATGTCCTCATTGCTAAGGGCACAATTGATAAACAGATTGTGGTGATTGGTGAAGAAAACGCCCCGCCTTACGCATTCGGCAACCCATTCCTGATGCAAAACCAAATTGTCGTCATTGGTAATACGCATAAACCATAGCGAGCTTTCGCCGCTAATCTTTAGGTCAAAGCCATATTTCTTGCCAGCCTCGTGTAAGCCGACAGTCAGTTTTTTGCCTTTTTCCAGCATCTGCTGCGGTCCGTTAATCTGCTTCAATTTCGTAATGGTGGCAATTGCAGCGGCAAATGGCACCGCTGACAGCCAATAACTGCCGGTGTACATTACGGAGCTGGCTGCCTCTTTCAGACTGTCAATTCCACAGAGCGCCGAAACGTTCCAGCCATTGGCGATCGCTTTACAAAAGCAGATTAAATCCGCCTTAAAGCCGTAGTAGTGATCCGAACCCCGCATATCCAGGCGAAAACCGCAACGCACGTCATCAATCGCCAGGACAATACCGTTGTCGGTGCACAGCTTGCGGACCTTTTGCCAGAATCCCTCTTCAGGCAGCTGATTATCTTCAAAAATCGGGTGATGATATGGTGTCGCCATGACACAGGCAATTTGACCGGGATACTTTTGTACGGCCTGTTCCAGGTCCTCAAAGTGGTTCCAGCGCACATAAATGTTGTTGGTGGTGTCGGCCTCGGTGATACCCGGATAGCCAAGCTTTTGTGCCCAGGGGGCGACGCCGTGGTAGCCGCCTTTAAAGAGGATTACTTTCGACCTGCCGGTGGCGGCTCTGGCGATCATCAAGGCAAAGCTCGTGACATCGCCGCCGTTTTTGGCAAAAAACGCCCAATCAGCGGAATCAACAGTGTTTACAAGTAACTCCGCTAGTTCGATCATTTTGACGGTTGGCAGGGTTGTGCAATTGCCGATTTGCATCTGTTCCCGGACAGCCTGCTCCACGTCCGGATCACCGTAACCCAGAACGTTGGGGCCATAGGCACACATATAGTCGATGAAGCGATTTCCGTCTACATCCCACATATAGGCTCCCTGTGCCCGCTCCAGGAAGAAGGGAAAGGCCTGTACAGGGATAAAGCAGCCCTGACTTGGCCCCAAATGTCCATAAACACCGGAGGGGATTACCTTTCCAGCACGGTTGAATAACTCCTGGCTTTTCGGATAAGTATAAGTCTTCATCGTGCTCCTCCTTTACCTTAAAAATCCGGCAACTTGAGCCAGGATCTTATTTAGATTATCGATCATGGGTACAAAGCCCCAAATGGCGAGCTGACCGGATCCAATGCAACTGTAACTGTCCAGCGTACCGTTTAAGATGCCGCTGGCCGTGTCGATCGAGTCAAACCGCATAAAAGCTCTGGCGTCTGAGGCTTTGCCTTTGGCCGTCTTTAGCTGGCCGTTTTTGGCGGTAATGTGGAGAGCTGGTCCATTGGCAATTTCAATGTCAATAGCGCCGTCGGCAATACGCGAAGCATTCAGTTTTCCAAGTGGGTCATAACTCGCTATTTCGGGAATTGCGAAAAAGGCGGTGTAGGCGGTGAGGATGGTGTTGATTCGTGCGTAGTCTTTGTCTTGCAGTAGTTCTGGCGTGGGCTTGAGATAGTAGCTCAGTCGATCCGCCAGGCGGGTAAAGCTGTTTTTTAAAAATCCTATGTACCGGAAACCTTTTGTCGGAATGGGGTTCTTTTGGCCGTCGATCATCAGATTGAAATGTTCGGGATTTTTGAAATAGAGATTCATGCGGCAGTCGCGGGAGTCCGTTTTTTCCACGGTACATTTACCGTTGCGGAAAGCAATGATGGCAGGGGGCACATCCCGGACTGAAAACCTAATGGTCACATTTTTGCCCTGGATGATTTGAGCGGCTTCCTTGTCCAACTCACACAGGTCTTCCATGTTTCTCAGTACTGCATGGAGATTAATGCACGCTTTCACTTTTTCATTGACCACGTTCTCACATCCCTTCGTCTTTAATTAAATTTGAAACAGCTCATTCAGGCCATAGAGAGGCCAGGGGTAAAGAAAGAGAGAAGGGGGAATGCTACCGAGTGAGTACTCGCTCGATGTAATATATCGTATCATCAGAAAGTTCATTCGTCAACATTATTCATCCTGAAGTCGCAATAGCGCGATTTAATTGTTCATATTAACTGTCTGTAGAAAAATCGTATGCTTAAGTCTTTGCTTTGAGAACTAATCCGAGACTAACAAGGCGACTATTTTCCGCTATGAGGAAGGAATTAGAATTTTCTCGCAGAATTGATCTCTATTCCGCATTGTGTAACTGATTCCAGGAAATGCGCTTTCGGGCACCGCAGGGGAGAACATAAGTGCATAAAGTACCCACCCCGATTCTCGGAAGTACCATGAACTATGGATCCGGTTATGCAGTCGTGAATAAAAATTACATCGAAAAAAAGATCCAGAAAGCCAAAACACATTCGGAGGAGGTGGGGTCATCCGATGAAACGATTAGTTATAGCCGTTCTTTTATGTCTGGCTGTCGTTTTGTCGGGATTCACTGTTTATTCGGCAAATGAGGAACTACCCGCTAAACCTGTTGCAGGTGGTAAACTGCAGCTGCCGCTAGACGGAGAGGTTATCTCCCTTGATCCGGCGCGATTCACTACTGCCAGAGAAAGGGCGATCATCCCGGCGCTCTTTGACACACTAATGATTTACGATCAGACTACAGGCGCTCTCGATTATGGACTTGCCCGCAGCATTCAGGTTTCCAAGGATGGCAAGGTTTTTCGGATTTCATTGCGTAAAGGCGTGCTGTTTCATCATGGACGCGAGCTTACGGCGGAGGATGTTAAGTTCTCCTTTGATCGCGCCGCTAATCCCGCAACTGGCTCAACAGCCGTAACACTGTTTTCGGCGGTGGAGGGTGCGGACGCATTAGCTTCCGGTAAGGCAACCAATGGACTGAGCGGCGTCCGGGTGATTGATCAATCCACGATCCAAATTAACTTGGTTCAGCCTTCGATGTTTTTCTTTTCTATTTTAGCAGAACCGGCATTATCTATTGTTCCTAAAGATCTTGTCAGCAAGGATCCGGCAGGGTTTGGCAGGATACCGGTCGGAACCGGACCATTTAAACTCGGTGAGTTTGGTCCGCAGCGGATTCATTTAGTGAAGAATGATAAGTATTGGCAAACAGGACTGCCTTATCTGGCTTCCATTACCTGGACCAGATATGGCTCGACAAAGGCCATCTATGATGCCTTTGTGGCGCATCAGACGGACTTTATTAACCTGGATGCGCAATACCTCGATCTACTTAATAAGCGCGGCTCCTGGAGCAAATTAATGCAAGCCTGGCCTGAGCTTGCTACCTTCTATTTCGGCTTTAATGTGCAAAAAGCGCCTTTTAACCGTCCCGAGGTACGCCGGGCAGTATTGCTGACCATTAACGCCACTGCTTATCTCGGACTGCACGGAGGGACAGGGCAAATAGCCAGCGGTATTCTGCCGCCGGGAATCGGAGGTCACAATCCGGAGCGTCAACGTCCTGCCCGTAATCTTAAAGAAGCGGCTGATTTGCTGACTAAAGCCGGCTATCCTGGCGGAAGCGGTTTGCCACCTATTAAACTCAGCGCAGGCTCCATGTCCGGATTGCAAAAGCAGTTACTGGAATTGGTCAAGGCCGACTTGGAGTCGATTGGTTTTAAAGTCACGGTCGAACTGATTGATCCAGATAAATATGATCAATATGTCGCGTCCGGTCAGACCAATATGTTTAGCTATGGATGGAGCGCAGATTATCCGGACCCCCATGACTTTATGTTTAACTTGTTCCATTCCAGCCAAATCGGGATAACAAATCTCACCGGTTACAAGAACGCACAGGTTGACAAAATGATTGATCAGGCGCGTGAAGAACGTGATCCTAAAAAACGGCTGGCGCTTTATCAGAGTATAGAGAATCAGATTATGAATGATGTTCCAATAGTACCGACATTTCATCCAGTAGCTGTCCGAGCATACCAAAGCTGGGTTAAGGGTTGCTCCATTCATCCGGTAATACCGCTCTTTTACGCCAAATTGTGGGTTGATAAGAAGTAACATCCTATTATTAGAGCATAAGAAGGAGGCATGGTTCAGTGAGTGAGCAACAGCAACAACAACCGCAACTACTTTCAGTCCGTAACCTCAAAACGCATTACTTTACACCAGATGGTGTCGTTAAGGCTGTAGATGGCGTTGATTTCGATATCGACCGCGGTAAAATTCTGGGCATCGTCGGCGAGTCCGGATGCGGCAAAAGCCAGACCGTGCTCTCGATTATGGGCCTCATCCCCAAGCCGCCGGGGAAAATTGTGGACGGCGAAATTCTTTTTGAAGGCAAAGACCTGGTAAAAGCTACTGAAGCAGAAATGCGTGCCATCCGCGGTAATGATATTTCAATGATTTTCCAGGAACCCATGACTTCGCTTAACCCGGTTTTCACAATCGGTAATCAGATTATGGAAGCCATTATGCTGCATCAGAAGCTGCACGCAGGGGAAGCAAGGAAAAAAGCTATTGAAATGTTGGATCTGGTTGGTATTCCCGCCCCTGATAAGCGGGTTGACGAATACCCGCACCAGCTGAGCGGTGGTATGCGTCAGCGTGTCATGATTGCCATGGCTCTGTCCTGTAACCCCAAACTACTCATCGCAGACGAGCCGACTACAGCTTTGGACGTAACGATTCAGGCTCAGATTCTCGACTTGATGAAAAAGCTGCAGCATGACATCGGTATGGCCATCGCCCTGATCACCCATGACCTGGGCGTGATTGCGGAAGTAGTCGAAAGAGTAGTCGTCATGTACGCTGGCAAAATTGTGGAAGAGGCTCCGGTTGGTGAGTTGTTCGCCAGGCCGCTGCATCCGTACACCCTCGGCTTGCTCGGTTCCATTCCGGCGATTGATAAGAAGACGGATCGCCTGAAAGTCATCCCTGGTATTGTGCCGAACCCGATGAATCTTCCTCCTGGGTGCCGTTTCTATCCGCGCTGCGAATATGTGATGGATATCTGTCGCGAGCAGGAGCCGGAGATTAAGAAAGTCAGTCCGGATCATTCCGTACGCTGTTGGTTGAGAAATAAGTAAGGCCGGAACGCTGAAATACAGAAAGGGGTGCACACAGTGGCAGAAGTTCTTCTTGAAGTAAAAAACCTGACAAAACATTTTCCGATTACACGCGGAATTGTTTTTCAAAAAGTAGTAGGCTTGAATAAAGCGGTTGATAATGTCTCTTTCGAGATTCACCGCGGTGAAACCCTTGGCCTGGTCGGCGAATCCGGTTGCGGGAAATCGACTCTGGGACGTACCATTTTGCGTTTACTGGAAGCGACCGCTGGTGAAGTATGGTTTGAAGGCCGCAACATTCTCGAACTGAATAACCATGAGATGCGGGAACTGCGTCGTGATATGCAGATTATCTTCCAAGACCCCTATGCGTCATTGAATCCCCGTATGACGGTAGGCGATATTATTGGCGAGCCGCTGCTCATTCACAACCTGGCTTCTGGTAAAGCGCTCGAACAGCGCGTCAAAGAACTGCTGAGCGTTGTCGGCCTTTCCGGACAACATGCCCGCCGTTATCCGCACGAGTTTTCCGGCGGTCAGCGGCAGCGTATCGGCGTTGCCCGCGCACTGGCGGTTAATCCGAAGATCATCGTCTGCGACGAACCTGTTTCCGCACTGGACGTTTCCATTCAGGCGCAGGTCATCAACTTGCTGCAGGATTTGCAGAAGGAGTTCGGCCTGACCTACCTGTTCATTGCACACGATTTGGCGGTCGTCAAACATATTAGTGACCGTGTGGCCGTTATGTACTTAGGTCAACTCGTCGAGCTGACCACTAAGGACGAACTATATGACAATCCGCTGCATCCGTATACCAAAGCGTTGCTTTCGGCGATTCCCATCCCGAACCCGGAAGTTAAGCGCGAGCGTATTCTGCTGGAAGGCGATGTTCCGAGCCCGATCAATCCGCCGCCAGGATGCCATTTCCATACCCGCTGCCGTTATGCTACTCCGGTCTGTTCGGAAATGGTGCCGGAATGGAAAGAAGTTAAGCCCGGTCACTTCGTCGCCTGTCATTTGGTGCGGTAAGACTGCAATTTGATCTGCATCAGAGAAGATCGCCGATACAGAAATGTAAAGGCGGTCTTCTTTTTTGTTTAATTGGGGTATGCTAACAACAAAAGGTGATGGTGTTAGCATGGCAAGTATGGCAAATAGCACAGGAAATCAGGCCCAAAAAGCTTTGGCCAAGAGTAAGGATGTGATAACTGGCAAGGCTGGCAAGATTGCCAAGACTGCCAAAAATAGTAAGGCTGGCAAAAATACTGCCAAAACCGCCAAAAAGAAAAAGCCACTGACTCCACAGGAAAAGGCCAAACTGAAAATAGCGCGCGAGCTTGGGCTTTATGAGCAGATCCGCGCCGAAGGATGGGGTTCGTTAAGTGCCAAAGAGTGCGGACAAATCGGTGGGATATTATCGAAGAAAATCCGGCAGCGGGGATGACAATGAATGTCTCTTGGCAGATCTCGATCTCTGTGATATAATGTACGGGTGAATTGGGCCCGTGGCTCAGTTGGGAGAGCGCTGCGTTCGCATCGCAGAGGTCGAGGGTTCGAATCCCTTCGGGTCCACCATGTTTCATTTCGCAATCTTACGTCGGAAATTTATTTCGGGGGGATTATTTTGATTCTTAGTAATCATATCAAACCTGTAGTGGTCCGCGATTTGCAGAATACTGCAAAAACCGGCGGATGCGGGCGTTGCCAGAATTCCTGTCAATCCGCGTGCAAAACATCTTGTACAGTCGGAAACCAGGTTTGCCAAAAATAAGTAGTAGTTGATGGTGAATGGCCCTTGGGAAACCAAAGGCCATATTTTTTATGCACGGAGGGTTCGGCATGCACAGCCTTTTTCATTGGTTTCGTGCGCTAAATCGGTATTGGTTATTCGATGTATTACACGGCTCTTTATTTGAAGTTGATCATAATACCATCAAAGTGCTGGATTGGATTGCCGAAAATGTGGCAGCTGACTCGGTATGTCCGGAGTGCCCCCAGTGCCCGGATCAAATTACGGGAGTGGATAGTGCGGCGCTGAAAGATATTTGGAATGATCTTCGAACGCTGGGGCTTTTTGCAGCGCAGGCTGCAGAATTGCCGCACATCAAACATGAGAAACCGGCCAACCTGAAGGCTCTGTGTCTGCATATCGCGCATGACTGCAACTTACGTTGCCGCTATTGCTTTGGAGAAACCGGTGCCTTTGGCGGCGACCGCTCGCTGATGTCTCCTGAGATCGCTTTTGCTGCTGTCGATTTCCTCCTCCGCGAAAGCGGGCCCTACGGGCAATTGGAAGTAGACTTCTTTGGCGGAGAACCGCTGCTGAATTTCGAGACCGTAAAAAAGACCGTCGCCTATGGCAGTCAGGCAGCCCAGGCTGTTCAAAAAAACATTCACTTTACGCTAACCACGAATGCCCATAATCTTGATGATGATAAGCTGGAGTATTTGAATGCGCAGGGAATATCACTGGTACTTAGCGCAGACGGACGTCCAGCAGTGCATGATTATATGCGGCCGGACGCCGGAGGGCAAGCCACATCCGAGCGCATTCTGAAGAATATCGGCAAAGCGGTACGTTCCCGCAATGATTCGGATTATTACGTGCGTGGCACTTTTACGCGCCATAATCTCGATTTTGCCGAGGATGTCAAGTTCCTTTATAATCAAGGATTCCGCAGCATTTCGGTAGAGCCGGTCATTGCTGGTCCGGATGCGCCTTATGGTTTTCGGGAGCAGGATTTACCGGTGATCTTCGCAGAATATGATAAATTAGCCGAGTTCTGTCTGGATTGTGCGATTGCGGGTGATCCGCTGCGCTATTTCCATTTTGCCGTTGATCTGGATCATGGTCCCTGCATTTTGAAACTGATTTCCGGATGCGGCGCCGGTTATGATTATCTTGCAGTAACACCGTCCGGAGACTTGTATCCCTGTCACCAGTTTGTTGGCAGGGAAGGGTTCCGAATGGGTCATGTCACCACCGGGATTGAGCGCGTGGATTTGCGTCAGGCCTTTGGTGCTGCTGATTTGTTCACCAAAGAAGGGTGTGCGCAATGCTGGGCACGGTTTTTATGCAGCGGAGGCTGCCATGCCAATGCCCATCTGATCAATGGCGATATTCTTAAGCCGGATCGTGTCGGCTGCGCTTTGCTTAAGAAAAGAATGGAGTGCGCCCTGGGTCTGCAGGGAGTAATCAAGGAAATGAAGCAGGCAACCGCCAGCTAATGGAAATGAAGTATTGCCAGCTAATGTAAATGGAGTCGTAAACCGCCACCAGCCAGTCTAGCGGAAGGGGAGTTGCGTATGTCCCAAATTGAGACTGATAAACCCCTCATTTTGGTAGCTGATGACGAAGAACAAGCCCGTCAGTTTTTTGGCGAGTGGCTTACCGAAGCCGGTTATAACGTTGTCCTGGCTTCCGATGGTGACGAGGCGCTGACCGTAATGCAGGAGCGCCTGCCAGCCATCGTAATTATGGACTTGAAGATGCCGCCTGGAACCTGGGGCGGCATTGACACACTGAAGATTTTACGGCAGAAGTATGCCGATATACCGGTGATAATCGTCTCCAACAAAGCGGAGATTAAAAGAGCTATTGAATGTGTCCGCCTGGGGGCTTTCGATTTTGTTGATAAGGCTGAGGCTGGAAATGAATTGCCGATTGTCGTCGGAAATGCGCTCAGGCTGCGTAATCTGGAGGCGCGTACCGCCAGTCTGGAAGCCCAGAATCAGCTTTATCGGCAGGAGGAAGAACGCCGCTATGGACTGGGCCAAATTACTGGCGGCAGTGATGCTATGCAGCGAGTCTATCGCATGATTGAGCGCGTGGCACCAACGGATGCGGCTGTGCTAATCACCGGAGAAACTGGCACCGGCAAAGAACTGGTGGCCGGGGCATTGCATTATTTGGGGCTTAAGAAAGACGGCCCCTTCATCAAAGTGAACTGCGCCGCCCTGCCGGAAACACTGCTGGAGGCGGAGTTATTCGGGCATGAAAAAGGCGCTTTTACCGGCGCAACTGAGCGCCGCTTGGGACGGTTTGAACTGGCACACAATGGCACGATCTTTCTGGATGAAATCGGTGATATGTCGTTAACTACCCAGGCCAAGGTGCTGCGCATTCTGCAGGAGAAAGAATTCGAGCGCGTAGGCGGCAGCCGGCCGGTACGGGTGGAAGTGCGGGTGGTCAGCGCTACCAATCGTGATTTGCCGGCCTTGATCGAACAAGGCCTGTTTCGCGAAGATCTCTACTACCGTCTGAATGATTTTGTCATTGAGCTGCCGCCGCTGCGCGAACGGCGCGATGATATTCCACTTCTGGTGAAAGCCTTCTTGGAAGAGTTCGGCGACAAATATACCGGCCGACGTGTGACGCCCGGAGTAACCAAGGCTTTGATGCGTTATGACTGGCCGGGCAATGTGCGTGAGTTGAAGAAAGTATTGATGAACGCCGCCATTATGGCGACTTCAGAAACAATCCGGTTTGAGGATCTTCCGCCTGTTGTTCTTAAGTCCGGAGATAAATAAATAGTGCACTTTTTAGAAAGCCTAGGCATGATAATTGCTAAGGCTTTTTTGTAATAGGGAGGGATCTTCTTTGGCAGGGATTGTTGCGCAAGAATTTATCGATCAGATCCAACGCTCGGAAGACCCGCGTCAGTTGGTGGAGGCATTCGTGGCTTTGCTTGGCAAATGCCGGCGCAATGTAAAGGATGCCCGCAAAGCACTGGGGGAAAAGCGGTTCCTCGAAAAGTGGGGTGTGGCGGGGGCGGCTGCTCCGGGCCGGATGCTGGAAGTGATCTTGCAGGCTTACCAGCCGGATTTGCGCGATGGAGAGAACGAGTGGGGCGAAGCCGAAGATAGGGCTGAAATTGCCGATAAGGCTGCGGGCGGTGCTGGGGCTGCGGGGGTTGCGGGGTCCGCGAGCAGTGCGGGCGGTGCGGGCGGTACGAGCGCCGCTGGCGCCGAGGTCGCGTATTTGATTAGCCATCTGCCGGTGAACGAAATGTTGCGCAAAACCTTAGGCTATATTATGGATCGTCGGCTTGCGGATGCCTGGACTGTAATCAAGGCGTTATCGGACTTATCGGAAGAGAATTACTGTGCTCTCGCGGAGGCGTATCGGCAAATACGCTATCCGAAGGGCATGATCGATATTGTACAGCTAGCCCGCAGCAAGGGGACTGGCGCATTTAAACGCGGGACGCTGCAGTCCCTGTGTGCGCTGGGCTATATACAGACTGGCGAAGTTGACGGTGCTCTGCGTCATTTGCGAGATGCTTTGGTACTGGAAGGAGGCTTGCTGACCGAAGGCGGTGCGGAAGCGGTCAGCCTGTTGGCCAGAAACGGGGCTTTCAGAGAAGTCCAAGAATTGCTGGAGCCCTATCCAGAGCATTGGGAAGATAATGCGGCTGTTTTGGCGGAAACCGCCAAGTCGATCGCTCGCATGGACCTGGCTTCAGCGGAGGAATTGATCAAATCATTTCTGCCGGTGCTGCGGACGATTGCCAACCAGACGGAACGGCTGCAGGATCCGCGGGTACTGCCGGAGGATACGGCGGCGATTATTCAGAAAGAGGCGGCAGCCGGATTGGAGCGCTGTCTTGGACTGACCAGGCTGTTTGAAGCCTGGCGTCATCCGGAACGCGAGCCGGTAAAGCTGCGTTTGCTTTTGCTGGGCATTTTGGCGGCGGTTGGCGGCAGCAGCAATGGTAGCGGCAGCAACGGCAGCAGCGATACAGGGGATGCGATTGTATGGGTTGATAACGGCTTGGTTACTTATGCCTTGCGTTCGATTCTGGAAAGCGAAACCGAAGCCGGTGGCGGTAAAGTAGTTGGTGGTGCGCAACAGGATGCAGACGGGAATCAAATGCTGCGTTTTATCATCCACGGAGCGCCCGAAACCGTTCCGGAATCGTGGTCAGCCGAGATTGCGCGCCGCATTTTGGCGGAGTTGAATATTAGGATTAAGCGGGACTTGGTAGAACCGGGCGTTGAGTGGCAGTTCATCTTGCCGGAAAATAGCCGGTATGTGGGCAACGATGCCGGTGGCAGGGGTGAAGCTGAAAGCGGTGATGGCGACAGGGGTGAGAACGATCGGGCGGTCGCCATTGTTCTGGAGACCATCGAAAAAGAACGCCACTATGCAGCCGAAATTCTCAGCTTTTTGGTACATGATCTTAAAAACGGGTTCAGCTTCATTTTGCAGTGGGCCGGGGAAGTTGAGACCGGAAAGCATCCGCTGGTATTGATCCAGGAACGAATTGATGAGAATATTGTCCGCATGAACGGTTATATTGAAGAATCGCTCAAATATCTGGCTTTGCAGGAAAGTGAAACGGTTGACCTGTTTTCGCTGGAAGAAGTGCTTCATGAAGTGGCGCGCTCACTGGGCGGTGCTTGTGCGGCGCAGGGTGTAAAACTGAAGCTGCAGGTGGAAGCAGGGCTACCTAGTTACCGCGGGCAAAGGGATCGCATTTTGTCGATCTTGTTTAATCTGGGCAAAAATTCGCTGGAAGCGATGCGATCAACCGGTAATTCTGGTGAGTTGTCTTTCTCCATAGAACAGGACTCCAGTGGCGAGTTCGTAATCACAATTAAGGATACCGGTCCGGGCATGACGCTGGCAGCTCAGGAGAGACTTTTTCAGCTGGGTGGCAAATCTGAACGTGGCAGCGGCAGTGGCAGCGGCCGGGGGATTGGACTCTGGACTGTAAGGCGCTATTTGGAGCGTGAAGGCGGTTCGTTAAGCATTAGTTCGGGGCAGGAGGCTGGCACTGTTTTTCGCATAGTATTGCCAGGCACCACCATAGGTGTTTTGGACGATGATCGTCTGGTGCAGGAGGCCGCCCAGGCCTGGCGGGCGTCAGGCGAATTGGCAGTGATGCCGGAACCGCCATGGGATACAGTTTTCTACCTCATGCGGAGAGCGATTGAGAGCGAAACTACCAGTTTGTTCAGTCTGTCGGAACAACGCAGCAAATTGACGGCTACGGCGCTGCGCCTAATTGATCTGAGTGCTAAGGGATCACGACGCGGCAAAGTTTTGCCCAGTCTGTTACAACATATCACGGCCCGGTATCCCTGGCTGGGAAATCAGGCGGAAATTGAAGAAGGCTTACGCAAGGTTTTGCGCGCTGTACTCGATGATAACCTGGAGCGTGAGTTAGAGGACTTTCGATCGCTGGCGATCTGGCTGTTGATCTTTGGCAGAAGCTACACAGTGGGCGGAATCAGTGTCGATGCTTTGGTAAGGCCACATAATTGGAATGAAGAGCAATTAGTGACTCTGGCACAGCAGCTGTACGAATATCAAGTGCTGGCGACCGGTGGGGGGTTAGGGGTAGATCTATACCAGCAATTACGCCTGGCTGGCACAGCCATTTTAAGAATGCTGATCGGGCAATGACCCAACTACGCGATGAATTCTGATTTTGGCGATCCGGCGCCCATCCATGCGTTCGACGACAAGGTTAGCGCCACCGCAAGCGATTTGCTCACCTTCTCCTGGAATTCTGCCAAACAGAGAAAAGATAAGGCCGCCAACCGTCTCATCTCCATTTTCCGGGAGGCGCAGGCCTAACTGGGCGTTGACTTCTTCGATCGTGAGACGGGCATCAACAATAGTGGTGTCAGCGTCAATAGGCAGAAACTTGGCATCTTCCTGATCGTATTCATCTTCGATTTCGCCGAAGATTTCTTCCATTAAGTCTTCGATCGTTACGATACCGGCGGTACCGCCGAACTCATCCAAAACAACAGCCATGTGGACGCGCTCTTTTTGCAGTTCGCGAAAGAGTTCGTTCACCTTTTTACTTTCGGGGACATAATAGGCATGACGCAGCAACTCCTGAATTGGAGTATCCGTTTTCTTTTCAACGCAAAGGCGCAGCAGGTCTTTGGCATAAACAATGCCAACAATATTATCAATTGTTTCTTCATAAACCGGAATGCGGGAGAAACCTTCAGCAACGACTGATGGCAAAATATCGCTTATCGAGCAATGACGTGAGATTCCGAAAATGTCGATGCGGGGGCGCATTACCGTGCGTACTTCCGTATCGCCAAACTCAAAGACCGAATGAATCATGGCGCGCTCTTCCTCTTCCAGAATGCCTTGCTGCTCGCCGACATTAACGATTGTGCGCAGTTCTTGTTCAGTGATGTAGGGATCGTGCCCAACAGTGACTTCTACACCGATAAGGCGCAGCAGTGTTCCGGACAGCACGGTAAAGATTTTGACCACCGGGGAGAGGACGGTTACCAGAAAAGCAGTCGGCCGGCTGATGCGCATGGCGATTTTCTCCGGGGATTGTGTCGCCAGGGTTTTCGGCGTTATTTCGCCGAAGAGCAGTAAAACCAGGGTGATGACGATCGTAGCGATCCATAAACCGCGCTCAGGACCCAAAATGGCAATGAAAAGCGCCGTACCAATAGTGGTAGCGGTAATATTGACGGCATTATTGGCGACTAACAGAGTACTCAGCAGCTTGGCCGGTCGTTCCACCAGTTTTTCCAGGGTTTTGGCGCGTTTTTCACCTTCTTCGGCCAAAACGCGCAGCCGTAATTTGCTGAGGGAGGTTATGGCGGTTTCGGCAGCGGAGAAATAGCCTGATAGGATCAGCAGAACAATGAGTGCTATTGAATAACCAATTAATTTGGACAAGGATCCCACCTCCGCCTGATTATGTTATAGTATACCCATGGGTATTGAGAAGCGTGAGGGGAATACGCGGGGTGCAATTGATATGATGAAAAAGCTGTCTGAGTCTCAGCCAAAGATTAAGCCGCCATTCCGCACCGGTCAAATGCTGGAACTGCAGATTGACGGGCTGGGGCATGATGGTGAAGGCGTGGGACGGGCACAAGGCTTTACGTTTTTTATCCCGGGTGCCATTCCCGGAGATCAGGTGTTGGCTGTTGTAAAACAAGTCAAGAAGAATTATGGCTTTGCTGAAGTTGTCAAGGTCATCAGCCCGTCGCCGGATCGGGTCATGCCCGAGTGCAGTGTATTTGGCCGCTGCGGCGGATGCGCACTGCAGCACATGGATTATCAGGCGCAGCTGCGCTGGAAAAGGCAGCGGGTAGTGGATGCTCTACAGCGCATTGGCGGCTTTAGTGATCCAGTAGTGCACGAAACGATCGGCATGGCGCAGCCATTCCGATATCGCAATAAGGGGCAGTACCCGGTGACGCTGTCAGGAGAACAGCTGGTGGCAGGTTTCTATGCCAAAGGCTCACATGAAGTAGTAGCCTGTCAGGACTGTTTGATCCAGCATCCCCTCAATAATCGCATTGTTAGTGAAGTGAGTCGTCTGGCAATGGAATTCGGATTGGATGCCTATAATGAGCATACCGGTCAAGGCTTTTTGCGCCATATCCTGATCAAAACCGGGTTTGAGACGGGCGAAGCCCTTTGCGTGCTAGTCACGAATGGGCGGGATTTTCCGGAAGGAGATGGAGACGCAAAGGATTCCAAAGTCGATCGTAACAGCCGCCGCAGCGGGGCGGAGTTCGGGCGTCGTCTGCAGCAGGCAGTGCCTGAGCTGGTTGGCGTCGTGCAAAATATTAATACCCAGAAGACGAATGTGATCTTAGGGGATGAAACGCGCACTCTGTGGGGCCGCGACGCACTCATAGACGAGCTATGCGGTCTGCAGTTCAAGATATCGGCGCGGTCATTCTTTCAGGTTAACCCGCTGCAAACCGCAGTACTCTACAATAAGGCTTTGGAATATGCCGCCTTAAATGGCACTGAAACTGTGCTGGATCTCTATTGCGGTATCGGCACGATCTCATTATTGCTGGCGGGCCGCAGCCGCCAGGTGATCGGAGTCGAATATGTGGAGGATGCCGTAGTGGATGCCCGCAATAATGCCGAAATGAATGGAATCAGCAATGTCGACTTTTACGCTGGCGATGCCGGAACAGTGTTAGAAAATCTCGCTGGCGAGGGTATTAACTTTGATGTGGCAGTTCTGGATCCGCCGCGGGCAGGTTGCGATGCCAAGGTGCTGCGTATTCTGGCAAACCTAAAAGTGCCCCGCATCGTGTACGTCAGCTGCAATCCGGCCAGTCTGGCACGGGACCTTAAGCTGCTGGCAGAAATGGGATATGGGCTAAAAGAAGCGCAGCCAGTTGACATGTTCCCTCAGACGAGTCATGTGGAGACGGTCGTATTGATGTCAAGGATAAAAGAGTGAGTGTGTGAAAAACCCTTATATATCAATGCTTTCAGCACATATGGGTATGAAATCCATTGAGCGAAAATGAGGTTTTTTCGTTTCGCGGGAACAAGTCCAAAATGGCAGTATCTGATAGTCAAGTGGTCAGGTTAGATGTCAGTGCTTGGCGAGTGGTCGGGTTAGATGTCAGGGTTCGTGAGTGGTCGGGTTAGATGTTTTTATGGGATTTTTTGAGGTTGTGTGGTTAGGTTGGATGTTGAAATAAAACCGGTACTTTTCGCATGAGTTTGTTAGCAGAAACATGTAGTAATAGCCGTTTTGTACGATGATAAATAATGTAAGTGGAGGCTGAATATGCAGGACTTTACAGTCGAAGAGTTGAGTGAAGCGCATCGCGCCTTGCTGTCCACACTCCATAAGTGTGAGAAGATGGATGCCACGAAGCTAAGCAAGTCACAGAAGACCCTTCTTGAACGGCGAATTGCCGCCCTGAAGGTTGCACTGACACTGATTGAGATAGAGCAAAGTCAAAAAGAATAGGGAGAGAAATCGTTATGAACCCGAGAATATTTACGACAGAGTTTTCGAACGTCTACCCGCTACTCGTCCAAAAAGCGGAGCGCAAAGGGCGCACTAAATCCGAGGTTGATGCCGTGATTTGTTGGCTTACGGGATATGATGATTCCGGCTTGCAGGCACAAATTGTGGGGAATATTGATTACGAAACCTTCTTTAGAGAAGCCCCATTGATAAATCCGAACGCCGCCAAAATTTCAGGCGTGATTTGCGGGCATCGCGTCGAGGAAATCCAAGACCCGCTTATGCAGAAAATCCGTTGGCTTGACAAACTTGTTGACGAATTGGCAAAAGGTAAGCCGATGGAGAAGATTTTGAGGAGCTGAGGGTGAACGGCTAATAACGGTAGTTGATTATATTGTGCATAGATTATCGGATGGGTAAGCGCATCCTTTGATAATATTGATGATGAAAGGAGGTTGTTTGATGGATTCGTTAAGTAATATGAATAATGCAATGTCATACATTGAAGAGCACTTAACTGAGGATATTGATTATAGTAAAGTCTCTAAAATTGCTTACTGTTCAGAGTATCATTTTAAGCGGATGTTTTCTTTTTTATCAGGTGTTAGCTTATCAGAATATATTCGGAGAAGAAGACTGACTTTGGCTGCACTTGATTTGAAGGATAGGGATTTGAGAATAATTGATGTAGCTGTCAAATATGGCTATAATTCTGCGGATTCATTTTCCCGTGCTTTTCATTCTATGCATGGCATTCTCCCCTCTGAAGCAAGAAGTGAGAATACACAGTTAAAAGCCTATCCTCGAATGACCTTTCAATTATCGATACAAGGAGGATGCGAAATGAACTATCGTATTGTTGAAAAAGAGGCATTTAAGTTAGTAGGATTTAAGAAGAGAGTTCCAATTGTTTTTAAAGGTGTCAATCCAGAGATTGCAAAAATGACCGAACTTTTAACTCCAGAGATTATTAAACAATTAAAAGGAATTTCAAATGTAGAACCAACAGGTATTATTAGTGCTTCCACAAATTTCTCGGAAGGAAGAATGCAAGAAAAAGGTGAACTGGATCATTACATTGGGGTAGCAACATCATGTATTGAAACTGCAAAATTTGATGTATTAAATATTGATTCTGGAACCTGGGCGGTCTTCGAATCGATTGGACCATTCCCGGAAACACTTCAGAATGTGTGGGGCAGGATATACTCAGAGTGGTTTCCATCTTCAGGATACGAGGCAGTTCCAGGCCCGGAAATTTTGTGGAATGAGAGTCCGGACACTGGAAATCCGAAGTATAGAAGTGAAATTTGGATTCCAGTAAGGAAAAAAGACCATTAATAATACCAAAGGCATGGTTTAGAGCGGTTATAATTAAAAAACTCTTTTCCGTTTATGCAAAGCAAGGCACCCTGCGTTTTATTTTTTCGTAGAGTGCCTTGCCTTTTATCAGTCTTATTCATCCACATCCACCGTCACGCCCGACTTAAATTCCACAGTAAATTTGTCCTCGTAAACTGTAACCTTCTCAATCAACCGTCGGATAAGTTGCTCATCATATTCGGTGAGAGCGGTGGGTTGTTTCTTTAGGAATGTGCTCATATCAGCAATGCGCTTTTTAAGTTCATCACGGTTGGCATTTTCAACCTGCAGCTTTTGCTTCTGATCGCGCAGGCTGTGAATCTCATCGCCAACCTTTTCATAATCCGCATTGGAAGTGGCCAATTTTAGAAGTTCCGTTTGCAACTCCTCCAGCCGCTTATCGATATCCGCTAAGGCCTTGTCGCTTTCACGATTTATGACGGTGGCGATGTTATCCCGTAGAGTTGTGAGGAAAGAGTCTTTGTCGCAAAGCGTCTGATTAATGGCGGTGTACTGCACCCCGTTGTCAAGACACGAATTTAAAAAAGCTAAGTTATGCTCCTTTCTGCATGTATTGACAAGGGATAATAAGCTTAGTCCTGTCTTCGAAGTAGGCCTGCGCAGGGCATTGGCCGC
>Ga0208297_1000241_pt1 | contig 137503 bp, 132 predicted proteins | sample LMS_cellobiose_e_FD_187367 | JGI IMG/M metagenome (GOLD analysis project Ga0208297, IMG submission 187367) | Rumen-fistulated moose microbial communities from Alaska, USA - LMS_cellobiose_enrichment (SPAdes) (version 2) | ecosystem: Host-associated > Mammals > Digestive system > Stomach >...
CAGAACATCGCCGACCGCGACCCGCTCAACGTCGATGTCCGCAACTACCTCGAACCGATCTGCTCCCAAGTCAAAGAGCAGTATGAGGCCAAGGGTTACAAGATTACGCAGAACCCCGGTTGGTAGGCGTTTGGGCTCCCGGTCAAACCGGGAATGACGCAATGATGAAAGAGCCGCTCGTTGGAGCGGCTCTTTTTATTATCTTTGCAGCCGTGAAAATCGGGAACATAGACCTGGGAGAGCGGCCGGTGCTGCTGGCGCCGATGGAAGACGTCACCGACGCTTCCTTCCGCTACATCTGCAAGCAGTTCGGGGCCGACATGATGTACACCGAATTCATCTCTTCCGACGGGCTGATCCGCGATGCGGCCAAGACCATCGCCAAGATGCAGGTAAGCGACGACGAACGTCCCATCGGTATCCAGATATACGGCCATATTCCCGACGCGATGGTCGAAGCGGCCGTTCGGGCCGAAGAAGCCGGTCCCGATCTGATCGACATTAATTTCGGCTGCCCTGTCAACAAGATTGCCCGACGTGGAGCGGGGAGCGGCATGATGCGTGAACCCGACAAGATGGTCGAGATCACGAGGCGTGTGGTCGAGGCTGTGAAGTTGCCGGTTACGGTCAAGACGCGCCTGGGCTGGGACGAAGACAGCAAGATTATCGTGGAACTGGCCGAAAGACTCCAGGATGTCGGTATTTCCGCTCTTACCATCCACGGTCGTACGCGTGCACAATTATATAAAGGTACCGCCGACTGGACACTCATCGGCGAGGTCAAGCGCAATCCCCGGATGCACATCCCCATCATCGGCAACGGCGACATCACAACGCCTGAAGAGGCGAAGGAAGCGTTCGACCGCTACGGGGTTGACGGCATCATGATCGGCCGGGCCAGCTTTGGACATCCCTGGATCTTCCGGGAGGTGAAGCATTATCTGGCTACGGGCGAACTGTTGCCACCCATGAGCGTCCGTGAACGCGTGGACCTGGCGAAAAAGCATCTAGCCAAGTCGTTGGAACTCAAGGATGAGCGAAGGGGTATCTTCGAAATGCGCCGCCACTTGAGCTGCTATTTCAAAGGCCTCGAGAATTTCAAGGAGACGCGCCTGAAACTGGTCACGTCCACCGATCCGGCTGAGCTCTATGCGACGCTCGAAAAGATAGCGGAGGTCTGGGGATGATACTGAGCCGCATCATTCTTTTCCCGTACTGGCTGGCGCTCCGGATCCGGAATGCCCGCTACGACAGCGGCCGGCGCCAGGCGGTGCAGCACGATGTGCCCGTCATTTCGGTGGGGAATCTCACCGTAGGCGGCACGGGCAAAACGCCGATGGTCGAATATCTGGTGAACAGGCTGAAGGAAGAGCACCGTGTAGCTGTGCTCTCACGCGGTTATAAGCGCCGGAGCAAGGGATTCCATCTGGTGGAAGCCGACGATACGGCCACTACGGCGGGCGACGAGCCGCTGCAGATCAAGCGAAAGTTCCCCGACATCCTGGTAGCGGTCGACAAGGACCGTAACCACGGTGTGGAGCAGCTCCTGGCTCTCCCGCAGACGCAGCGTCCTGAAGTCATCCTCCTCGACGACGGATTCCAGTTCCGCAAACTGAAGCCCTCCACGAATCTGCTTCTGGTCGATTACAACCGTCCTGTCTTCGACGATGAACTGCTCCCGTTCGGCCGCCTGCGAGATCTGCCCGAGCAGATCCGTCGCGCCGACGCGGTCATCGTGACCAAGACGCCGACGCTGCTGGATGAATATGAACGCGGGCAGATGCGCCGCAAGCTGCACCTGCGCCCGGAGCAGCCGCTTTTCTTTACTTCGATCCAATACGATGCGCCCAAGCCCGTCTTCCCGGAGCAAGCCGATATGCGCTACCTCTATTCCAAGGAGGTCCTGCTGATTACCGGTGTGGCGGACGACCGTCCGCTGCTGGTCCAGTTGAGCGACCGCTACGAACGCATCGACCATAAGCGCTACGTCGACCATCACCGCTTCTCGCGGCGCGACCTGAAAGACCTCGCGCGCTATGTCCGCCGCAATCCCCGCACCCTGCTGATGACCACCGAAAAAGATGCGATGCGTCTGCTGCACGCGGACCGGCTCGACGCGGAAGTGCGCCGCCGCCTCTTCTGTCTTCCCATCGAACCGGCTTTTCCGGGCTGGGAGGAAACCCGGGAATTCGATGCACTGATACAGGGTGTTCTGCCCAAATAGGGGCCCAAAGGGCTTCTCTTCTGAAAATTAATTTGTTCGGGAGAAAATAATTCGTAAATTTGCAGCCCCCAAAAAAGCGGGGAATCGCAACAATTTACAGTATTAACTTAATAATCAACAAAGTGGACACTTTAAGCTACAAGACCATTTCCGCCAATAGCGGTACCGTCAAGAAAGAATGGTACGTTATTGATGCGACCGATCAGGTGCTGGGTCGTCTCGCTTCCCGCGTTGCCTTTGTCCTCCGTGGCAAGAACAAACCGGATTTCACGCCGCACGTGGACTGTGGTGACAACGTCATCATCGTCAACGCCGACAAAGTCCGTCTGACCGGGAAAAAGCTGACCGACAAGGTGTACGTTCGCCACACCGGTTATCCGGGAGGCCAGCGTTTCGCTACGCCCAAAGAGATGCTCGATCGCAAGCCGACCTTTGTCGTGGAGCACGCCATCAAAGGCATGCTGCCGAAGAACCGCCTCGGTGCCGAACTGTTCCGCAACCTGTATGTCTATGCCGGTCCGGAGCATCCGCACGAAGCACAACAACCCAAACCCCTTACGTTAAACGAAATTTAAGACAGAGTAATGGAAGTATTCAACGCCCTTGGAAGACGTAAATCTGCAGTTGCTCGCGTCTATCTGAACACCGGTTCGGGCAATATCACCGTCAACGACCGTCCCCTCGATGAGTATTTCAAGGAAGACACGCTCCGGTATATTGTCAACCAGCCCCTTGTCCTTACCAGCACCGAAGGCCAGTACGACATCAAGGTCAACGTCGACGGTGGCGGTATCAAGGGACAGGCCGAGGCCATCCGTCTGGGTATCGCCCGCGTCCTTTGCAAGGTCGATGCCGAGGCTTTCCGCCCCGTCCTCAAGTCGAACGGTTTCCTGACCCGCGACGCCCGTGAGGTGGAGCGTAAGAAACCCGGCCAGCCTGGTGCTCGCAGACGCTTCCAGTTCAGCAAACGTTAATTGCCTGAAGCAGATTTACACAATGCACAGTCCGGATCCAAAATCGCAGGATCTCCGTCTGACAGGACGGCAAGCTGCCTGAGATTTGTCCGACTGCGGAAAATCCAGGAGACCGGTTGCAAAGACCGCTACTCCGGATTGATGAAAAGAGAAAACAAAACAATTAAACAAAAACAAAATGTCTAGAACCAATTTCCAAGACTTACTCGATGCAGGTGTCCACTTCGGTCACCTGAAGCGGAAATGGAATCCCAAAATGGCTCCGTACATCTTCATGGAGAAAAACGGGATCCACATCATCGACCTGCATAAGACTGTCGTCAAGATAGACGAGGCAGCCAATGTGATGAAGCAGCTTGCCCACGCAGGCCGCAAGATCCTGTTCGTTGCCACCAAGAAACAAGCCAAGGATATCGTTGCGGAGTGCGCACAGAAGGTCAACATGCCGTATGTGACCGAGCGCTGGGCCGGTGGCATGCTCACCAACTTCCCCACCATCCGCAAGGCCGTCAAGAAGATGAACACCATCGACAAGATGATGACCGACGGCACCTTCGAGACCCTGGCAAAGCGGGAACGCCTCCAGATTTCCCGCCAGAGAGCGAAACTCGAGAAGAACCTCGGTTCGATCGCCGACCTCAACCGTCTCCCCTCCGCCATCTTCGTCGTGGACGTCCAGAAAGAGATCAACGCCGTCCGCGAAGCCAATCGTCTGAACATCCCCGTTATCGCAATGGTTGATACATGTTGCGACCCTACCACGATTGATTATGTGATTCCGGCCAACGACGATGCGGCCAAGTCCATCCAGCTGATTACCGAGACCCTTTGCGGCGCCATCGCCGAAGGTCTCGAGGAACGCAGGATCGAGAAGGAGAAGGAGAAAGAAGAAGCTCCCGTCAAGGAAGAGGCCCCTGTCAAGCGCGTCCGCGCCCGCAAGAACGCTCCCAAGGCTGAGGAAGCTCCTGTCGAAGAACCCAAGAACGAAGAATAACCTGTAAACCCGTACACAATGGAAATCAAAGCTGCAGATGTCGCTAAATTGCGCAAGATGACCGGTGCCGGCATGATGGATTGCAAGAAAGCCCTTGTCGAGGCTGAAGGCGATTTCACCCGCGCACAGGAGATTATCCGTGAGAAAGGCAAACTCGTGGCCGCCAAGCGTGCCGACCGTGAAACCACGGAAGGTGCCGTGAAGGCCCGCGTCGCCGACGGTAAAGGTATTCTCGTCTGCCTCGGCTGTGAGACCGACTTCGTGTCCCAGAACGCCGAGTTCCAGGCACTGGCCGACGCTATCGCCGACGCGGCGATCGCTGCCTGCCCGGCCGACCTCGAAGCCCTCAAGGCCTGCAAGCTCGCCAACGGCGAGACCGTGGAGGAAGCCATCTCCCAGCAGACCGGCAAGAGCGGTGAGAAACACACCCTCGCCTTCTATGGCAAGCTCGAGGCTCCCTACGTGGCTTCGTATATCCACACTACCAACGGCAAGCTCGGCGCCATCGTGGCTTTCAACAAGCCCATCGATGAAGAGCTGGCCAAAGGCATCGCCATCCAGGTCGTTACGATGAACCCGGTTTCCGTCTCCGCAGCCGACTGCCCGGCAGAGGTCGTCGAGAAGGAGCGCCAGGTTGCCATCGAGAAGACCAAGGAGGAGCAGGTCCGCAAGGCCGTGGAGAACGCCCTCAAGAAAGCCGGCATCAACCCGGCCCACTGCGACAGCGAAGACCACATCGAAAGCAATACCGCCAAGGGTTGGCTCACGCCTGAGCAGGCGCAGCAGGCCCGCGAGATCATCGCGAAGGTCTCCGCCGAGAAGGCTGCGAACCTCCCCGAGCAGATGATCCAGAACATCGCCGCCGGCCGCGTCCAGAAGTTCTTCAAGGAGAGCACCCTGGAGCAGCAGGAATATCAGATGGGCGATGGCAAGACCCCGGTCGCCGAGGTCCTGGCCGCCGCCGACAAGGAAGCGAAGATCCTCGCGTTCTATCGTTTCTCCCTGACCGACGACTAGTAGGTGAAATACCAAAGATAAAAGAGTCTCCAAAAACGGAGGCTCTTTTTTTATGCCATCCCGTCGCCATCAGGCGACCGCCGGAGGCCGGTATCTTGCTAGACCCTTCTCGAAAACGTACACCTCCCAGCATTAGCAAGATACTAAGGCCGGGAGGCGCGGGGTTTGGGGCAGAGCCCCAGTAATTAGATCACACCAAGTTCTTTGCCGATCTTGGTGAAGGCGGCGACGCATTTGTCGAGGTGTTCCTTCTCGTGGCCGGCTGAGACCTGGACGCGGATGCGGGCCTGGCCCTTCGGGACGACAGGGTAGTAGAAGCCTGTGACGTAGATGCCTTCTTCCTGGAGACGGGCAGCCATCTTCTGGGAGAGCGGGGCGTCGTAGAGCATCACGGCGCAGATGGCCGATTCGGTGGGTTTGATGTCGAAGCCGGCGGCCTTCATCTTGCCGATGAAGTAGTCGGTGTTGGCGTGGAGCTTGTCCTGCAGCTCGTTGGTGGCACTCATCATGTCGAACATCTTGATGCCTGCGGCGGCGATCATCGGTGGGATCGAGTTGGAGAACAGATACGGGCGCGAACGCTGGCGCAGCATGGCGATGATCTCCTTCTTGCCGGTGGTGAAGCCACCTACGGCGCCGCCGAAGCTCTTGCCCAGGGTGCCGGTCAGGATCTCGATCTTTCCGCGGAGGTTGAAACGCTCGGTGGTACCGCGGCCCGTCTTGCCGACCACGCCGGCCGAGTGGGACTCGTCGACCATCACCATGGCGTTGTACTTGGTGGCCAGGGCGTAGATCTTGTCGAGCGGGGCGACGTTGCCGTCCATCGAGAAGACGCCGTCGGTCACGATGATGCGGTGACGCTGGGCCTGGGCGGTCTTCAGGCAGTTTTCCAGCTCGTCCATGTTGGCGTTGGCGTAGCGGTAGCGCTGGGCCTTGCACAAGCGAACGCCGTCGATGATCGAGGCGTGGTTGAGCGCATCGGAGATGATGGCGTCGTGCTCGTCAAGCAGCGGTTCGAAAACGCCGCCGTTGGCGTCGAAGCAGGAGGCGTAGAGGATGGCGTCTTCCGTGCCGAAGAATTCGGAGATCTTCTTCTCGAGTTCCTTGTGCAGGTCGCCGGTACCGCAGATGAAGCGGACGGACGACATGCCGTAGCCGTGGGTGTCGAGCGCCTGCTTGGCGGCTTCCACCAGCTGGGCGTTGTTGGCCAGGCCGAGATAGTTGTTGGCGCAGAAATTCAGGACATCCTTGTCGGGCGCCACCTTGATGGCTGCCTGCTGGGCGGACGTGATGACACGTTCTTCCTTGTACAAGCCGGCTTCACGGATGGACTGGAGCTCGGCTTCGAGATACTTTTGAAAATCGTTATACATAGCGTATGGGTATTCAGATAACACAAATATACGAAGATTTGGGTTTTTCAGCAAAAATTACTTACTTTGCAAAATCTTGTCGCAATAGCGGCTTGCATTGATACTATTAACCAAAACCTTTTATTATGGAAGATATTGCTTCGAAAGTTATCTCCATCATCGTCTACAAGCTGGGCGCTGAAGAAAGTGAAGTAACTCCTGCCGCCAGCTTCAAGAATGATCTGGGCGCCGATTCCCTCGACACCGTCGAGCTGATCATGGAGTTCGAGAAAGAGTTCAATATCACGATTCCCGACGACGTGGCGGAGAAGATCTCGACCGTTCAGGACGCGATCGACTACATCAAGGAGCACACGGCCGCGTAAGCCTTCGCAGTTGCGCAGCTAAGACCTGAACCACATTTTTATGGCGAAAAGGGTAGTCATTACAGGTATCGGAACCGTCAACCCGCTGGGAAGCAATGTTGCGGAGTATTTTCAGAACCTGGACCGGGGCGTCAGCGGCGCAAGGCTGATCGACCTTTTCGACACGACCCTTTTCAAGACCAAGTTCGCGTGCCAGATTCCGGACTATGCTCCGGAGCGTTTCCCCGAGGCAATCGACCGCAAGGAGGCTCGGAAGACCGACGCCTTCACGCAATACGCGATGATCGCTGCCACCGAAGCGGTGGCTGACAGCGGCCTGGACCTCGATCGGACCGACCTTCGTCGTATCGGTGTAGTCGTTGGCTCGGGCGTAGGCGGAATCAACACGTACACAGAAGAAATCAAGGACTATTTCGAGAGCGGAAAGCCTCGATTCAGTCCTTTTTTGATTCCCAAATTCATCACCAACATCGCTTCGGGCCACATCGCCATCAAGTTTGGCTTCCGCGGCCCCAATTTCGGTGTTTCCTCGGCTTGCGCCACATCCGCCCACGCCATCCTCACGGCCGCCTCGCAGATCCAGCTGGGCCGTGCCGACGTGATGGTGTCGGGTGGGACCGAGGCGCCGATCTGCATTCCCGGCATCGGCGGTTTCAATTCCGCCCACGCCCTTTCGACCAACAACGAGGAGTACGAAACGGCCTCCCGTCCCTTCGACGGGACCCGTGACGGCTTTGTAATGGGTGAAGGAGCGGCCATCCTCATAGTGGAGGATTACGAGCACGCGCTTCGGCGCGGCGCCCGCATCTATGCCGAAATCGCCGGTATCGGCATGACCTGCGACGCGTGGCACATCACTGCGCCGCGGGAAGACGGTGAGAGCGCTGCCGACGCCATGGAGCTGGCGCTCCGTGAGGCTGGACTCACCCCGGCCGACGTCGATTATATCAACGCCCATGGCACATCGACGCCGCTGGGCGACCTGGCCGAGCTGCGTGCCATCCAGCGCGTGTTCGGCGACCAGGCCTACAAAGTCAACATCAGTTCCACCAAATCGATGACAGGCCATTTGATGGGTGCTGCCGGCGCCGTTGAGGCCCTGGCCTGCCTGCACGCCATCCGGGACGGGATTATCCCGCCCACCGTGCATTTCAAGGTCGAGGATCCTGCCATCGATTACCGGCTCAACCTTACGCTCAACGAACCGCAGAAGCGGACGGTGCGGGTGGCCATCAGCAACAATTTCGGATTCGGCGGGCAGAACGCCTGCCTCGCTTTCCGCGCGGTTTAAGCTATTTCAGAATGGAATACGTCAGCGTGACGACGGGATGCCGTGGAGCGGCCGTCCCGTTGAGCACCGACTGGTCGTAGTAGAAATAATCGGCGTAGTAATAGGTTTCGCCGTTTGTCGAGTTGTAGTAGGTGATGGTAGGCATCATCCAGAGGTCGTCGGCTGCGGTGATCATGCTGCGGTCGCGGCGGATCAGGTCCTGAATATAGATGCTTACGTTCGAGCGGTACTCGAGTTTCGAGCGGTTGATCATGCCGGTCTCGACGTCGTCGGTCTGATCGATCTCATCGATAGGTGTGTAGCGGATGCGCTTGCCGGCGCCCGTCGCCTTGCGTTTGCAGGGGAAGATGTTGTCGGCGTAGCGTTCCAGTGCGACCGGGTCACCGTCGTATTCGAAGGGGAAGTTGAAGGTGGCTTTGGCGATGATCAGGCTTTCGACCGGAATCTGCTGGGAAGCCGCCCAGGCATTGATGGCGTCTTTCAGGCGAAGGGCATTGATATGGGGTTTGATGCCGCACAGGCCTTCCATATAGAGCCGGTCGGCTGGATCGGCGCTTTCCAGGAAACGCGAGCCAGCCGTACTGACGTTAACGCAGTATTTGCCACCCAGCTGGAAGATGAGCGTGTTGGTCTTGCGGTCGCCTTCGTCATCATCGTATTCGTAGGTCAGCGTGAGGGTGGATGCGGAGAGGTCGAACAGGTTGAGGCGTCCGCCTTCCATTCCTTCTTCCGGATCGTCGCAATGGATATAGAAGCCGGGGAATGCTTTCATGAAGAGGTCCACGCTGTCGTATGTGGATTTCGGGATCTGGAGCAGCCGGCGCCCGATTTCTTCCTTGATCTTCACGGAGTAGCTGTCGCCGCCGGTGTAGACGAAACCGCCCTTGGAGATCACTTCGGGGTCGTAGTCCCCGTCCGAAAGGCTGTTGTTGTAGATCAACGTGGAGTCGAGTTCCACGTTCAGCTGGTGGACATAAAAATTCTGGTGGATGTAGCGCTGGGAAGCGTCCATGATCAGGGTTGTGTCGGCCACCAGGTTGAGGGTCAGGCTGCGGACGGTGGGGTTGTGACCGAAGTTGAGGGTGTCGTAGGACGGCGTGACCGACATGGCGGCATCGCTGTGGAACAGGCCGAAGGTGTCGGTGCGGATGGCGCCGACGGTGATGTTCTGCGAGATGGCGGTCTGCAGGCTGTCGGCCATCTTGAGGCTGACAGGCAGGTCGATCGTAGCGGTATGGAGCGTGATATCCTGATTGGCGGGCACCATACTGGAACCGATGGTGCGGTCGATGGTGATGCAGGAAGCCAGGCAGAAAGCGGTCAGCAGGGCTGCCAGGCCCGGGATAACCCCAGAAAGTCTCATCTTATCTTTTTCTCTTTAACAAGTCGTCGTAAAAATCATTGTATGCGCGCACATAAGGACCACCTTCCTTGCTGATGGGTACGTAGGGCAGGATGGGGAGTTCCCTTTCGCGGGCAAAGGCCTCCAGACGGGGGTCGATGGCCGGGACGCCGGCGATGATGCCGTCCGCATACTGGATGGCCAGTTTCGCAAGATTTATGCCATCGGGCTCGGCGAGGACGGCCGCGTCTCCGGGTCGGAGGGCCTCCACGAGCATCTTGTCGACCACGTTGTCGCTCAGGCGGGCGTCGAGCTTGTCATTGTAGAGCGAGAGTACCACCTTGGCGTTGGTGAAGATGGGGTCTTCGTGGTAGACTTTCTTTAGATAGACGGGCAGGAAGTGGGAGATCCAGCCCTGGCAATGCACGATGTCGGGTTTCCAGCGGAGCTTCTTCACGGTTTCGAGCACGCCGCGCGCGAAGAAGATGGCCCGTTCGTCGTTGTCTTTGAAATCTTTGCCTTCTGCGTCCTGGTAAACGAATTTGCGATGGAAGTAGTCTTCATTGTCGATGAAGTAGACCTGCATCCTTGCGGATGAGATGGAGGAGACCTTGATGACCAGGGGGCGGTCGGCGTTGTTGATGACCATGTTCATTCCCGAGAGGCGGATGACCTCGTGGAGCTGGTTGCGGCGTTCGTTGATCGTGCCGTAGCGCGGCATGAAGGAGCGTATCTCCTTGCCGCTCTCCTGGATCCCCTGCGGGAGGTACCTTCCCAGCACAGATATGTCTGTTTCAGGCATATAGGGGAAGATCTCGGAGTTCACGAACAACACTCTTACAGGTTCTTCCATCTTTAAAGTCGTTTTAAGGCAAATTCGATACAAAGGTAACAAAATTTTTTGATTATCTTTGTAACTCCGTCCTGAAAATGGCAACAAAGGGTAAAAATATAGTACACAGACGGTTGATCCGTTCCTACGTCACCTCGGTCATCAGCATCTCGCTGGTGCTCGTGCTGGTGGCCGCCGCGGCCGTCCTCGCGGCCAACGCGGGCGGCGTGGCACGCTGGTTCAAGGAGAACATGGCGGTTTCGGTGCTGCTCAAGCAGTCCACCTCCGAGAAGGAGGGGAAAGCCCTTTCGGAGGAACTGGCCTCCCGCCCGTACGTGAAGGAGAGCCGCTTCATCTCGAAAGAAGAAGGGGCCGAGGAGATGAAAGGCCTGCTGGGCGAAGATTTCCTCTCGGTGTTCGAAAGCTCCCCGATCCCCATCTCGATCGACCTGAAGCTCGACGGTGATTTCATCACCCGCGACTCGCTCGAATGGGTCAAGAAAGACCTTCTGGCCAACAAGCACGTCGAAGAGGTGGTCTATCAGGAGAGCCTGGTGGAGACGCTCAACGCCAACCTGCGGCGCATCAGCCTGGTGGTCGGCGTGGTGATCCTGCTGCTGCTGGTGATTTCCTTCGCGCTGATCAGCAACACGGTGCGGCTCAACATCTACGCCCGGCGCTTCACCATCCATACCATGAGTCTGGTGGGAGCCAAGCGTTCGTTCATCGCCCGGCCGTTCCTCGTGCAGGCGGCTGTCCAGGGCGCCGTGGCGGGGCTCATCGCCTCGGCCGTGCTCTATGCCCTGATCCGGATCCTCAGCCGTGACTCCGATTTGTTGACGCTGATCCTCGACATGCGGCTGGTCTGGGCCGTCCTTGTCGGGACGGTGCTGCTCGGCGTGGCCATCTGCGTGGTCTCGACCCTGCTGGTGGTGCGCCGCGTTGCCTATATTTCCAAAGATGATTTGTATTATTAAACCGATAAGCATGGCTGATTTCTCTATGCCTTCCCGAAACGTGCTGATCATCGGCATCGGACTGCTGATGATGGTGCTCGGTTTCGTCCTGATGCTCGGAGGCGGATCCTCCGATCCCAATGTGTTCAATCCGGAAATGTTCAATGCCCGCCGTCTCGTGGTCTCGCCGATTATCATCGTCGCGGGTGTGGGCGTCATCATCTGGGGGATCATGCGCAAACCCCGTGACGAGGAACATCAGGCATGAGCTGGATTGAAGCCATTCTCCTGGGCATCGTCCAGGGACTCACGGAATTCCTGCCCGTGAGCAGCAGCGGCCACCTGGCCATCGGCAAAGCGCTCTTCGGCATCGAGACGGCCGACCTGAGCTTCGAAGTCATCGTGCACGCTGCCACCGTGCTGGCCACCATCGTGGTCTTCTGGAAAGACATCCTGGCCCTGCTGCAGGGATTGTTCAAATTCAAGTTCAACGCCGAGACCCGCTATATCTGCCTGATCCTGCTTTCGATGATTCCCGTTTTCATCGTGGGCATGTTTTTCAAGGACCAGGTCGAGTCGATTTTCGGCAGCGGCCTGCTGGTCGTGGGCTTCGCCCTGTTGGTGACGGCCTTCCTGCTTTTCCTGTCGGAGACGCTGGAAGTGCGCCGCGCCGTCCAAGCCGGGAATGGCGGTGGTCAAGCCGGGAATGGCGGGCAGAAGATGACTTGGAAGTCAGCGCTCTGGATGGGTCTGGCGCAGGCCGTGGCCGTGATCCCCGGCCTTTCGCGCAGCGGCTCGACTATCGCCACAGGTCTGATCTGCGGTGTGAAGAAGGAAGAGGTCACGCGCTTCTCTTTCCTGATGGTCCTCATTCCGATTCTCGGCGAGGCGTTCCTCGACGTGGTGGGCGGCGACTTCGCCCAGAGCAGCGTCGGCGTACTCCCGCTGATTCTCGGTTTCCTGGCGGCTTTCGTGTCCGGCCTGTTCGCTTGCCGCGTCATGATCGCCATGGTCAAGAAGGCGCGGCTGCGCTGGTTCGCGCTCTACTGTGCCATCGTGGGCCTGATCTGCATCGTATCCCATCTGTTCTGATCCGTTATGGCGGAGAGCGGCCGTTATTATTTCGTGTCGGACGTCCACCTGGGCGTCGGCGATCCTGACGGTACGCGAGAGCGCGCGTTCGCGGATTATCTGAGGAGCATACCCGCCGATGCGGAAGGCGTCTTCCTGATAGGCGACATTTTCGATTTTTGGGTGGACTACCACGATGTGGTTCCGCGCGGCCATGTGCGGGTCCTCTCCGCGCTTCAGGAACTGGCCGGCCGCACGGAGGTCTGGTTTTTCCGCGGCAATCACGACTGGTGGGTAAGCGACTATTTCGAGCGGGAACTCGGCGTGCATATCGCCCGGGAGCCGTACCGGGTGATGGACCTGGGCGGGCGCAAGGTCTGTATGGGCCACGGCGACACCCTGGGCTGCCGTGACGCGAAATCCAAGCTCATTTTCTACGTATTCCGCAACAGGGCCTGCATCGCCCTGCTCAAATGCCTGCACCCGCGCTGGGTCTTCTCCCTGGCCCGCGCCTGGTCGGCCCACAGCCGCAGGCGGCATACCGCCCCGCCGCAGCTCGACATCCCGAAGTCCGGCATTTATCAGTTCGCCGATGAATTCGGCAAAGAGCACGACGTGGACCTCTACGTCTTCGGTCACTGGCACGTGGCCGGCCACGTCAAAGTCGAAAGCGGCGGCGAGCTTCATCTGCTCGGCGTCTGGTCAAAGCCCGAAGATACCTTTGTGCTTTAAGGACAGTCCGGGCACAAACAACCGGCAAAATGTGCCCGTAGAAGGAAATAGCAGCGTTCGGGGCGCGAATAGGGCCGTTTTTGTGCCCGTAAGTTTAGGCCGATTTATCCCGTACGGTTTCCCGCTCCGATGACGGCCAGCTTGATGCTCATCGGGCAGCCGCTTTCTCAACAGCCCGCATCACGCGGAGGAGATTGCCGCCCCAGAAGAGTTCGATTTCGCGGTCGGTCCAGCCCCGGCGCATCAGTTCGACGGTGATCATCTTCATCTTGGAGGCATCTTCGAGTTCGTTCATACCGCCGCCGCCGTCAAAGTCGGTGCCGATGCCTACGTACTCCACGCCCACCAGGTTGCGGATGTACTCCACGTGGTCGCAGAAGGTGCCGATGTTGAGTTGGGCGTGGGGCAGCCAGGTGAGGGCCCAGCGTCCCGTCGTAACCTGGATGACACCGCCCTTTGCGGCGATGGCCCGGATCTCGTCGTCCGTCAGGTTGCGCGGGTGGTCTTTGATGGCATAGACGCAGGAGTGCGAGCAGATGACCGGCGCCGTGCTGAGTTCCAGACAGTCGTAGAGCGTGGACGTGGAAGCGTGCGAGCAGTCCACGATGACGCCCAGGCGGTTCATCTCGCGCACGAGTTCCTTGCCGAAGGGCGAGAGGCCGCCCCAGGTGTTTTTCGGATAACGCGATGCGTCGCAGATATCGTTGTCGTAGTTGTGCGAGAGGGTGATGATGCGCGTTCCCAGATCATAGAAGTCCTGGAGTTTGCCCAGGTCCTGCCCGATGGGATAGCCGTTCTCCAGGCCCATCACCAGACTCAGCCGGTGCCGCTTCTTGTTCTTGACGATGTCGTCTGCGCAGAGGGCGATCCGGGCTTCGCGCGGGCGGGCTTCAATATAGGCGCGGATGGCTTTCATCTTGTCGATGGCCCAGACATAGGCCGAGTCTCGGGACGCGTCTTCGAGCGGACCCTGGTCTACGAAGATCGGGTAGAAGCAGCAGTCCACGCGACCGGCGCGCAACTTGGCGAAATCGGCCTGGACCTTCGACAGGTCCACGTCCGGCTTGACCAGCTCCAGCGCCGTATCCGTATGCGTGTCGATGGAAATGATCTTGTTGTGCAGTTTTTCAGCCCGCTTGAGCAGCGCGGCCGTTTCGTCCTGCTGGACGGTGAAGCCCAGCGCCGCGAAGAGCAGTAGGGCCGGAAGGAGCGGGAGGTATCTTTTCATTTTATCCACCATTTCAAACGATTGGCAAGGAAGAGGATCAGCAGCGAGAGCACCAGGCAGCCCAGCATCAGCCAGAGGCCCTGCCCCGCTGCGAAGAGGATGGGCACGAAGGTGATGAGCAGGATCTCGACCGGTGCGCAGGGGAGATAGGCCAGCGCGTAGTCGTCCATCGCCTTGCTCTGCATCTTCGGATCGACGATGCGCAGCAGGGCGATGCCCATGGCCATCGTGCCGGTCCACCAGCCCCAGGCGAAGATCGACTTCTCGAACCAGTCCTTGCGGTTGAGGTGCCGGCCGAAATAGAAAACCGTGAATACGGTGACGCCGATGCCGACGACAGTCAGTACGATCAGCGGCCAGGCATATTTGACGACCACGCTGAGTTTGATCGAAGCGACGCCGCAGGCCACCAGCAGGTCGGTGGCCGAGCTGCTGATGCCGCTCGTGGTCTTGGGGTCGATATAGGTTGCAGCGCCTGCCTTGTTGAAGCACAGCTTGATGAGCATGCCCACGACGAAAGCGCAGCTGAAGACCGGCAGTTCCAGCGCGGGCCACAGCATTTTGACCCCCTTGCTCATCAGGTAGCCGCCGAAAGCAGCGACAACCACCAGGGAAAGATGGAAGACGTGGGAATCGATCGAGATGGGAGAAGTCGTGCCCACGGCAGTCGGTTCACGCTTCCCTTCGGGCAGCAGGCCGCTGCGGTATTCGTCGGGAAGGTCGCTGAAATCGGCGATGTAGGAAGTCTGCCCCTTGCGCGTAGCCATCTTGATAAAGAGCAGGCCGCCGAGGATGGCTACGACCACGCCGATGGTAGCCGTGGTCATACCGAGGCTCGTGGCTTCGTCCCAGCCCAGGCCGTCGAAGGCCGAGCCGATGGCGGCGGCGGTGCCGTGTCCGCCGTAGAAGCCCGTCGGAAGCATCACGCCGAAAGCCGGATGGAGCTGCGGCCAGATGAGGCGGAGTACCAACAGTCCGAAGAGACCCATCACCGCCCACTGGAACAACATGCCGAACTGTGAGAAAGCCCACATCGGTCCCACGCGCCGGGCCACTTCCTTGACTTTGAAACTGGGCGAGGAGAGCGGCAGCGCGCCGAAGACCACGGCGATCAGGATGGCGGCGTAGGTGCTGATATTGCCCGAAAGCGGAAGCCAGCCCAGGCCGTTCGGCCCGAAGGCCAGGCCCAGGATTCCGGCCAGCAGGCTCGGCGGGATGAAAAGTTTCTGGATCAGGCGGATCTTGACGCGCAGGAATTTCCCGATAAGCAGGAGGCCGCAGATGATTCCCATGTCGGAGAACAGGGTCCACGGCGTGAAATTTGCAAGGTCGAACATCGGCAGAGGCGGTTTATCTTTCAAAATTAACGATTTTTCGGAAAGAATCCTACCTTTGCGCCGTGAAAATGATCAGAAAGGCGGTTTATCTCCTGACGATGGCGTTGCTCTCCGCCATGACCTTCCTTCCCTCCCGGGCGCAGGACCGGCGGGAACTGAAGGTGATGGAATACTATATCTACAAGGGCGACACCATCTACGTCGATGAACTGCCGCCCGCCGTCATCCACCCCCGCCAGACCATGAGCCACCGCGACTGGGTGAAGTATTACAAGCGGGTCCACAACTTCAGCAAATCCTATCCCTATGCGCTGATGGTTTCCCGCGTCATCAAGGAGACCGACAGCATCTTCGTCGCCGACAACTACACGCGCCGCCAGCAGGACAAGTACCTGAACAAGATGAAGGAAGACCTGCTCAAGGACTTCGACCCCGTGTTCCGCAAGCTCACCCTCAAGCAGGGCCTGATGATGATCCGGCTCATCGACCGCGAGTGCGGCCAGACGCCCTATTACATTCTCAAGCGCTACCTGGGCGGGGCGACCGCCGGCTTCTGGCAGGGTGTGGCCAAGATGTTCAAAGGCAATCTCAAGCAACCTTACGACCGTTTCGGCGAAGACAAGGACCTCGAGGAACTGGTGGGCTACTGGCACCGGGGTGAATTCGACGACCTCTACTGGATGGTCTTCGGCAAACCCGCTCCCGAAGTCATCATTCCCGACCGCTTCAAAGACGTCTACAAGCCCGCGAAGAAGAAATGATGCGCGCGGTCGAAAATGCAAGTAAAAATTAGTTTTTAGGTTCAGCTAAGTACCTGCTCTCTCAGGAAGTTAAGTACCAAAAATTTTTGTCGAAAATTTCGCAAAAGTTTTTGGTATTTGAATTTTTTGTGTACCTTTGCAACCCTGTGTCTTATGCCTGAAGTGTGCTAAGGCGCTGACAAACAGAAGTTTAAGGTATTATTAAAGTAATAAGGCTATGTTACAACCTAAGAAAACAAAGTTCAGAAGACAGCAGAAAGGCCGCATGAAAGGCATCGCCCAGCGTGGCAGCCAGTTGGCATTCGGTTCTTTCGGAATCAAGACGATGGAGAGTTGCTGGCTCACCGGTCAGCAGATCGAGGCCGCCCGTCAGGCTGTCGTCCGTTACATGAAGCGTGAAGGTAAGATCTGGATCCGCGTATTCCCCGACAAGCCCTACACCAAGAAACCGGCTGAGGTCCGTATGGGTAAGGGTAAAGGTAATCCCGAAGGCTTCGTGGCCCCCATCACCCCGGGTCGCATGATCATCGAGGCCGAAGGTGTTCCGATGGAGATCGCCAAGGAAGCGCTCCGTCTCGGCGCCCAGAAGCTCCCCGTCACCACCAAGTTCGTCGTCCGCAGGGACTATGTCGAATAATCAAAGCAGAGTAGACCATGAAAAGAAAAGAAATCGAAGAGATGGCAGTCAAAGACCTGCGCGAGCGTCTCGAGGTTGAGAAGCAGAATCTCAACAAAATGAAGATGAACCACGTGATCTCTCCGCTGGAAGACACTTCCGCCATCAAGAAGGCGAAGACCGACATCGCCCGCATGATGACCATCCTGGCAGAAAAAGAGAAACAGAACTAAATAGAAATGTCCCATGGAAAGAAATCTTCGTAAAGAAAGAATCGGCATCGTGGTCAGCAACAAGATGGATAAATCTATTGTAGTTGCTGTGAAGACCAAGGAGAAGCATCCGATCTACGGCAAGTTCGTGAACAAGACCACGAAGTTCGTCGCGCAGGATGACAAGAACGAGTGCAGCGAAGGCGACAAGGTCCGTATCATGGAGACCCGTCCGCTGAGCAAGACCAAACGCTGGAGATTAGTAGAAATCGTAGAAAAAGTCAAATAAGATGATACAGCAAGAATCACGTTTGTTGGTGGCTGACAACTCGGGTGCGAAAGAGGTTCTCTGCATCCGCGTCCTGGGCGGTACCCGCCATCGTTACGCTACCGTAGGCGACAAGATCGTCGTCGCCGTCAAGAGCGCCATCCCGGGCGGCAACGCCAAGAAGGGCTCTGTTTCCAATGCGGTCGTCGTCCGCACCAAGAAGGAAATCCGCCGTCCCGACGGTTCCTATATCCGCTTCGACGACAACGCCTGCGTGCTGCTGACCAAGCAGGACGAGGTGGTGGGCACCCGCATTTTCGGTCCCGTGGCCCGCGAGCTGCGCGACAACTATATGAAAATCGTTTCACTGGCCCCTGAAGTGTTATAAGGAGGAAGAAACAATGGCAAAATTGCATATCAAAAAAGGCGATATGGTCTACGTGAACGCAGGCAACGACAAGGGTAAGACCGGCAAGGTCCTGGCTGTGGATACGGAGAACAACCGCGCCATCGTTGAAGGAGTCAACATGGTCAGCAAGCATACCAAACCCAATTCCAAGAACCCGCAGGGCGGCATTGTCAAGAAGGAAGCCGGCGTGCACGTGTCCAACCTCCAGGTCGTCGACCCCGTCAAGGGCGGCGCCACGAAGATCGGCCGTCGCATGGGCGAAAAGGGCAAACTCGTACGCTACGCGAAAAAATCAGGTGAGGAGATCAAGTAATGGCAAAGAAAGAAAAAGCAGCAGCAGTACCGCAGGGTCCCACCATGGCCCAGATCGGTTACGTCCCTTCCCTTCAGAAGAAGTATAAGGAAGAGATCGTGGACAAGTTGATGAAGGAATTCAAGTATTCCACCGTGATGCAGGTCCCCAAGCTGACCAAGATCACCGTCAACCAGGGCATCGGCAGCGCGACCCAGGACAAGAAACTGGTCGAGGTCGCCCAGCAGGAGCTCACCACCATCACCGGACAGAAAGCGGTCCAGACCGTGTCCCGTAAGGACATCTCCAACTTCAAGCTCCGCAAGGGCATGCCCATCGGCGTGAAAGTCACCCTGCGCGGCATCCGCATGTATGAGTTCCTCGAGCGTCTGATCGCCGTCTCCCTGCCGCGTATCCGCGACTTCAAGGGTGTCTCCGAGAACTTCGACGGCCGTGGCAACTACACCCTCGGCGTGAAGGAGCAGATCATCTTCCCGGAAATCGACATCGACAAGATCACGAAAGTCATGGGTATGGAGATCACCTTCGTCACCACCGCCAACAAGGACGAGGAAGCCTTCGCTCTTCTGCGCGAATTCGGTATACCTTTCAAGAATATCAAACACAATAATTAATACTTAAGGTATGGCAAAAGAATCGATGAAGGCACGTGAAGTCAAACGTGCGAAGATGTGTGCCAAGTATGCTGAGAAACGCAAAGCCTTGAAAGAAGCCGGCGACTGGGCCGCTCTGGACAAGCTTCCGAAGAACAGCTCTCCGTGCCGCCAGCACAACCGCTGCTCCATCACGGGCCGTCCGAAGGGTTACATGCGCTATTTCGGCATCAGCCGCATCCAGTTCCGCGAAATGGCCTCCAAGGGTCTGATCCCGGGCGTCAAGAAGGCTAGCTGGTAGAAATACATTCACTTAATTAATAACACATTGGATATCGGGCGTCGCGCAAAGGCTTTTTCCGAGTGACGCCGGGAATTCACAAAAACGAAAGAAAATGACTGATCCAATTGCAGATTATCTGACAAGAGTTCGCAATGCCTATCTCGCAGGTCACAAGACCGTCGAGGTTCCGGCATCGAAAATGAAGGTCGAGATCACCCGCATTCTCCACGAGAAGGGTTACATCCTGGCCTACAAAGTCGTTGAGGGGAAACCCTGCAACACCATCAAGATGGCGCTCAAGTACCATCCGGAGACCAAGAAGGCAGCTGTCAAGAAGCTCATCCGCGTCAGCTCCCCGGGTCTGCGTACGTACACCGACGTGGAGAACATGCCGCGTGTGCTCAACGGACTGGGTATCGCCATCCTTTCCACTTCCAAGGGTATTGTCACGGACAAGGAGGCGCGCAACCTCAATGTCGGTGGTGAAGTAATTTGCTACGTGTACTAATTGTTAACAATCAAAATTCAAGCATAATGTCAAGAATCGGAAAATTACCTGTAAACCTGCCCTCGGGTGTCGCCGTCTCTGTGAGCGACGACCACGTCGTCACGGTGAAAGGCCCGCTCGGAACGCTGTCCCAGAAGATTGATCCGGACATCGAAGTTTCCGCAGATGGGGGTGTTCTTACAGTTAAACGTCCTACAGATCAACCTCGCCACCGTTCGATGCACGGCCTCTATCGTGCCCTGATCCATAACATGGTCGTGGGTGTTTCTGAAGGTTACACTGTCAAGCAGGAGCTCATCGGTGTCGGTTACCGCGTCGAGGTCAAAGGCCAGATCGTGGTCTTCAGCCTCGGTTATTCGCACGACATCCAGTTCTGCCTCCCCGATGAGGTGAAGGCTGAAGCCGAGCCCGTGAAGAAGGGTCAGAATCCCGTTTTGGTTTTGAAGAGCGCTGACAAGCAGCTGCTCGGTATGGTTGCCGCCAAGGTCCGCTCGCTGCGCAAGCCTGAGCCGTACAAGGGCAAGGGTATCAAGTTCGTCGGCGAACAGCTCCGTCGCAAGGCCGGCAAGAGTGCTTCTGCTAAATAATAGGAGATCAAGTTATGGCATTGACTAAATTAGAAAGAAGAGAACGCATCCACAACCGCATCCGCAAGGTCGTCAACGGTACGGCCGAGCGTCCGCGTCTGGTGGTGTTCAGAAGTAATAAACAGATCTACGTCCAGGTAGTGGACGACACCAAGGGCGTGACCCTGGTTTCCGCAGCGTCCAACGACAAGGCGCTCGTCGAGTCCTGCAAGGGCAAGACCGGTACGGAAGCCGCCGCCATCGTCGGCAAGGCGATCGCAGAGCGCGCACTTGAGAAGGGTATCTCCACCGTCGCTTTCGACCGCGGAGGCTACCTCTATCACGGAAGAGTTAAAAGTTTGGCAGAAGCTGCCCGCGAGGGTGGCCTTAAATTCTAAGTGCTATGGCAGATATCAATGTTAAGAAAGTCAAGACGACGGACCTCGAACTCAAGGACCGTCTGGTAGCCGTCCAGCGCGTGACCAAGGTCACCAAGGGTGGACGCCACTTCAGCTTTGCTGCCATCGTGGTGGTCGGCGACGAAAATGGTGTCGTGGGCTACGGCCTTGGAAAGGCAAACGAGGTTACCACCGCCATCTCCAAGGGTATTGAAGATGCGAAGAAGAACCTTGTCCGCATCCCGCTCAGCAAGCAGACCATTCCGCACGAGCAGGCAGCCAAATTCGGCGGCGCCCGCGTGTTCATGAAACCCGCTGCCCCCGGTACCGGTGTGAAGGCCGGTGGTGCTATGCGTGCCGTCTTCGAGTCGGTGGGCATCCATGACGTCCTCGCCAAGAGCAAGGGCAGCTCCAACCCGCACAACCTGGTCAAGGCAACCGTCGCCGCGCTGACTGAAATGCGCGACGCCTACACCGTGGCCGGCCTGCGCGGCATCCCTATGAACAGAGTATTTAACGGTTAAGGAGGGATTTGAAATGGCAAAAGTGAAACTTACGCAGATCAAGAGCAAGAGCGGCGCTACCAAGCGTCAGATTGCCAACCTCACCTCGCTCGGTATCCACAAGATGCACCAGAGTGTCATCGTGGAACTCACCCCGGTTACCCAGGGTATGATCGAGCGGGTCGCCCACCTGGTTACCTGTGAACCCGTTAACGAATAGGAGAAATTGCGATGAAACTTCATAATCTTACCCCTGCAAAAGGTTCCGTGAAATCGGAGAAACGCGTCGGCCGTGGCCCGGGTTCGGGTCTTGGCAAGACGGCGGGCCGTGGCAGCAACGGTGCGAAATCCCGTTCCGGTTATGCCCGCAAGATCGGTTTCGAAGGCGGTCAGATGCCTATCCAGCGCCGTCTTCCGAAGTTCGGTTTCAAGAATCACAACAGAGTTGAATACAAGGCCGTCAACCTTTCTGCCCTGCAGACGATCAGCGAGCGCTACAACCTCACTGCCATCGACGTCGACGTCCTGATGAATGCCGGTCTGGCCTCCAAGGGCGACCTGGTCAAGATCCTCGGCAACGGGGAACTGACCGCGAAGCTCGACGTGACGGCGGATGCATTCTCGGCTACGGCTATCAAGAAGATCGAAGAAAAAGGCGGAACCGTCACCAAACTCTAAACCCCGGAGGGCCTTATGAAAAGATTTTTTCAAACAATAGCCAACATGTTCAAGATCGAGGATCTCCGCAAGCGGTTGATCTATACCTTCTTGTTGATCGTTGTCTATCGTCTCGGCAGCTACATCGTGATCCCTGGCATTGACGCCACCCAGATCGCTGCCCTGCAGCAACGCTCCACGGAAGGCTTGGTCGGTCTGTTGAACATGTTCTCCGGCGGTGCCTTCGGCAACGCTTCCATCTTTGCGTTGGGCGTGATGCCCTACATCTCCGCTTCCATCGTGATCCAGCTCCTGGGCGTCTTCCTTCCGTCCTTCCAGCGCCTCCAGCGCGAAGGCGAAAGCGGACGTCGCAAGATGAATCAATACACCCGTTACCTTACGATTGCGATCCTGGCGATCCAGGGCCCCGCGTATGTCGCGAGCCTTCGTTCGACCCTGCCCCCCGAGGCGTTCGTCACCACGATGAACGGCTGGTGGTACGGTGTCTTCGCCACGCTGATCCTGATCGGTGGTACGATGTTCGTCATGTGGTTGGGTGAAAGAATTACAGACCGCGGCATTGGTAATGGTATTTCCCTGATCATCATGATCGGTATCATCGCCCGTCTCCCGCAGGCCCTTTGGATCGAGATCACCGAGAAATGGACCACCAGCCTTGGCGGCATGCTCGTGCTTGTCATCGAACTGGTCGTTCTCTTCCTGGTCTTCGTCGGTACCATCGCGCTTGTGCAGGCGGTGCGTAAGATTCCCGTGCAGTACGCCAAACGTATCGTCGGCAACAAGCAGTATGGCGGCGTGCGTCAGTACATCCCGTTGAAGATCAATGCGGCAGGTGTGATGCCGATCATCTTCGCGCAGGCACTGATGCTCTTCCCGCTCATCTTCCAAGGCTTCAACGCTACCAAGGGTCTGGCTGCCGTCCTGGGCAACACCAACGGTTTCTGGTACAACTTCATCTACGCCATCATGGTCATCCTGTTCACGTACTTCTACACCGCTATTACGGTGAACCCGACCAACATGGCAGAGGAAATGAAGAAGAACGGCGGTTTCATTCCGGGTTGCAAGCCCGGCAAGAAGACGGCCGAGTACATCGACGCCGTGATGTCGCGTATCACGCTTCCCGGTTCCATCCTGCTGGCCCTTGTCGCCATCCTTCCCGCTTTCGCGCGTATGCTTGGCGTCAACTCGCAGTTCGCACCTTTCTACGGCGGCACCTCGCTGCTGATCCTTGTGGGTGTGATCCTCGATACGCTCCAGCAGATCGAGAACCACTTGCTCATGCGTCACTACGACGGTCTGATGAAGACGGGACGTCTCAAGGGCCGTTCGGGTATGTAATTTTGATAGATTCTTTCACATGATCAGACTTAAATCCGAAGAAGAGATCGGCCTGCTTAGGGAGAACGCCCTGATGGTGTCCAAGACACTGGCAGAGGTCGGCCGTCATATCGAGCCGGGTATCACTACCAAGGAGCTCGACGTGATTGCCGAGAAGTACATCCGTTCCCTCGGGGCAGTTCCCGGATTCCTCGGTTACGACGGATTCCCCGCAACGCTCTGCCTGTCGGTCAACGACGTGGTGGTGCACGGCTTCCCCTCCGCTTACAAGCTCAAGGAAGGCGACATCGTCTCGGTCGACTGCGGCACGGTCTATGGGGGATTCTACGGCGATTCGGCCTACACCTTCCCGGTCGGGAAAGTGGACGCCCGCACGCAGCAGCTGCTCGATGCCACCAGACAATCGCTGGAGAAAGGCATCGAACAGGCTGTGGCGGGAAACCGCACGGGCGACATCGGCGAAGCCGTCCAGTCGTATTGCGAGGCACTCGGCTTCTCCGTCGTCAGGGAGATGGTCGGACACGGCATCGGTCGCGATATGCACGAGAGCCCGGAAGTCCCCAACTACGGACGGCGCGGTCATGGTGTCAAGCTCCACGAGGGCATGGTCATCTGCATCGAGCCGATGATCAACGCCGGCCGGAAGGAAGTCTATCTCGACGAAAACGGATGGGCCGTGCATACGGCCGACGGCGCGAAGTCTGCCCATTTCGAGAAGACGGTCGTCGTCCGCCACGGCAAGGCCGAAGTTCTGACAACTTTTGAATTTATTGAAAAAGACAAGCGTTAAACCATACGATTTCAATATATGCCGAAACAGTCTGCAATAGAAAAAGAAGGTACCATTATCGAGGCCCTGTCGAACGCGATGTTCCGCGTCGAACTCGACAACGGCCACGTGATCATCGCCCATATCTCGGGCAAGATGCGTATGCACTACATCCGGATACTCCCGGGAGACAAGGTGAGGGTCGAAATGTCCCCGTATGATTTGACCAAAGGAAGAATATCTTTCAGATACAAATAAAAAACTACTACAATGAAAGTCAAGACATCCATTAAGAAGCGTAGTGAGGATTGCAAGATCGTAAAGCGCAAAGGCCGCTTGTATGTCATTTGCAAGAAGAATCCGAAATTCAAGATGCGCCAGGGATAATCTTTTAATTTGTAAACAAATAAAGTAAAAAATAGATTATGGCACGTATAGCCGGTGTAGATTTACCCAACAACAAGCGTGGAGTCATAGGTCTGACCTATATCTACGGAATCGGCCGCAGTTCCTCCGAGAAGATCCTTGGGACGCTGAACATCAATCCCGACATCAAGGTCAAGGATTGGAACGACGAGCAGATTGCTGCAATCCGTACGATGATTGCAAATGAGTTCAAGATCGAGGGCGAACTCCGTTCCGCCACTCAGTTAAACATCAAACGACTGATGGATATCGGCTGCTATCGCGGCATCCGTCACCGTCTGGGGCTTCCTGTCCGCGGTCAGAGCACCAAGAACAACGCCCGTACGCGTAAAGGCCGCAAGAAGACCGTGGCCAACAAGAAGAAAGCAACGAAATAAGGTTTAGATTATGGCAAAGAAAACTACAACAAGCAAGAAAAGGGTTGTCAAGGTTGACGCTTATGGTCAGGCCCATATTTCGTCCACTTTCAACAACGTCATCGTTACCCTGACCAATAGCACGGGTCAGGTGATCAGCTGGTCGTCCGCCGGTAAGATGGGCTTCCGTGGTTCGAAGAAGAACACGCCCTATGCCGCGCAGGTCGCTGCCCAGGATTGCGCGAAGGTCGCCTACGACCTCGGTCTGCGCAAGATCAAGGCTTATGTCAAGGGTCCGGGTGCCGGTCGCGAATCCGCCATCCGCACGCTCCACGGAGCAGGCATCGAGGTCACCGAGATTATCGACGTCACCCCGCTTCCGCACAATGGTTGCCGCCCGAAAGGCCGTCGCAGAGTCTAACGTTTAAAAGCATTTGAATCATGGCAAGATATACTGGTGCGAAAACCAAGATTGCCCGTAAGTTCGGTGAACCGATCTACGGCCCTGACAAATATTTTGAAAAGAAGAACTACCCTCCGGGACAGCACGGCCTGGCCAAGAAGCGCAAGAAGACTTCCGAGTACGGCATTCAGCTGGCTGAGAAGCAGAAGGTGAAATATACCTACGGTGTGCTCGAGCGTCAGTTCCGCAACCTCTACGGCAAGGCCAACCGCATGAAAGGCCGTACCGGCGAGAACCTGCTGATGCTTCTGGAGTCCCGTCTGGACAACCTGGTGTACCGTATGGGTATCGCCCCTTCCCGCGCCGCTGCCCGTCAGCTGGTCACCCACTGCCACATCACGGTCAACGGTGAGGTGTGCAACATCCCCTCGACCATCGTCAAGACCGGTAGCATCGTGGGCGTCCGCGAGCGCTCGAAGAGCCTCGAGGTGATCCAGGACAGCCTCAATGCCTCGTCCGGCAAGTATCCCTGGCTTGAATGGGATGCTGCCAAGTGCGCCGGCAAATTCGCCAGCCTGCCTGAGCGCAGTGAGATTCCTGAAACCATCAACGAACAGTTGATCGTCGAGTTGTACTCCAAGTAAAATTCAAAGAAATGGCCATTTTAGCATTCCAGAAACCGGACAAGGTGATCATGCTCGACGCGAGCGAGACCTTTGGTCGTTTCGAATTCCGGCCGCTCGAGCCCGGATACGGAATCACCATCGGCAATGCGCTGCGCCGCATCCTGCTCTCTTCGCTGGAGGGCTTCGCCATCACCTCGATCCGCATCGACGGTGTCGCCCACGAGTTCGACACCATCCCCGGCGTGATCGAGAGTGTGATCGACATCGTACTCAACCTCAAGCAGGTCCGCTTCAAACGGATGATCGAGGATGTCGACAGCGAGTCTGCCACCATTACGGTGACCGGCAAGCAGGAATTCACCGCTGAGGATATTTCCAAGAATCTGTCTTCCTTCAAGGTCCTCAACCCCGACCTTCACATCTGCTCGATGGAGCCGACGGTGAAACTGGTCATGGATCTGCGGATCGGAAAGGGCCGGGGCTACGTTCCGGCTGACGAGAACAAAGTCGAGCTCGCCCCTATGGACACCATCGCCATCGACTCGATCTTCACGCCGATCAAGAATGTGAAGTATACGGTCGAACCCTGGCGTGTCGAGCAGAAGACTGACTACGAGAAGCTCAACCTCGAGATCACGACCGACGGATCGATCCATCCGAAGGAAGCGCTCAAGGAAGCAGCCAAGATCCTGATCTACCACTTCATGCTCTTCTCCGACGAGAAGATCACGCCGGAAACGCCCGTCGAGGTCGACAGCAAGGAACTCGATGAAGAAGCACTGCGCATGCGCCACCTGCTTCTGACCAAGCTTTCCGACATGGAGCTTTCCGTCCGGGCACTCAACTGTCTGAAGGCGGCCAATATCGACACGTTCGCAGACCTGGTCTCCCACCAGCGGGGTGAGCTGATGAAGTTCCGCAACTTCGGCAAGAAGTCGATGAATGAAATCGAAACGCTCATCGAGAAGGTGAAACTGGGCTTCGGCATGGATGTCACCAAGTATGGCATCGAGCCGAAACCGAAGGTCGAGGAATCCGAGACTGCAAGCGATACAGAAAACGAAACAGAAACGATTGAAACTGAAATAGAAGATTATGAGGCATAATAGGGCAATTAATCATTTGGGCCGTCAGAGTGGCCACCGCAAGTCGATGCTCGCCAACATGGCGTCTTCCCTGATTCTCAACAAACAGATCGAGACGACGGTTGTCAAGGCTAAGGCGCTGCGCATGTACGTGGAACCGCTCATCACCAAATCGAAAGAAGATACAACGCATTCCCGCCGCATCGTTTTCAGCTACCTGAAGCAGAAAGAGGCCGTCAGCGAGCTCTTCCGCGTCGTCGCGCCGAAGATCGCCGACCGTCCCGGCGGATACACCCGCATCGTCCGCACCGGCTTCCGCGTGGGTGACGCCGCCGACATGGCCATCATCCAGCTGGTAGACTTCAGCGATGCCGCCGCCGCTCCCGAGAAGGAGACCAAGCGTACGACCCGCCGCAGCGGCGCCAAGAAGGCCGCCGCCGAAGGTGCAGAGCCGGCCAAGAAGAACGTCTCCCGCAAGGCGAACTCTCCCAAGGCCGCCAACGAGTCTGTCACCAAGGCCGCTCCCGCCGCCCGCAAGGTCCAGGCTCCCCGCAAGTCCGGCAATTCGTAAGAAACTGGAGGGTAACACCCTCAATAACAGGTCTATTTGCAATCTTGCCCACCTGTCCGACAGGTGGGCAAGATTGTATTAATGGCTGAAATAAAGGGGGTTGGCCTCCAGCTTTATTTGGCTTCGGGATTGTGCTTGTACTTGAAGACGATGGCGAAGAGGAGGGCCAGGACCAGGGCGAAGCCGGCAAAGATGTACCAGGCGGAGGACCAGCCGGCCATCAGGTCGGTGAATTCGGTGCGGCCGGCGGTGAAGCGGTTGACCACGGCCTGTGCGCAGAGTGAGCCGATCGACGCGCCGAGGCCGTTGGTCATCATCATGAAGACGCCCTGGGCGCTGGAGCGGATGCTTTCGTCGGTGTTCTGGTCCACGAAGAGCGATCCGCTGATGTTGAAGAAGTCAAAGGCTACGCCATAGACGATCATCGAGAGGATGAACAGCACCAGGCCGAAACCCGTGGGGCTGCCGGCGCCCAGGAAGGCGAAGCGCAGGAACCAGGCGAAGAACGAGATGAGCATCACCTTCTTGATACCGAACTTCTTCAGGCAGAAGGGGATGAGCAGAATGCAGAGCGTCTCGGACACCTGCGAGATCGACGACAGGAACACGTTGTTGCGCACGGCGAAGGCGTTTGCATATTCCGGCGACTGTCCGAAGGCGTCGAGATACGGGGTGGCGAAGCCGTTGGTCACCTGGAGGCACATGCCCAGCAGGAAGGAGAAGATGAAGAAAATGCACATCTTCGAATCCTTGAACAGGGTGAAGGCACGGAGGCCGAAAGTATCCACGAACGAGGCGGATTTTTTCTCGCGGCTCACCGGGCAGTCCGGCAGGGTGAACGCATAGATGCCCAGGATGATGCCCCAGACTGCGGAGACGAAGAGCTGGTTGTGGTCGTTCTTGAAGCCGGTGAAATTGACGATCCACATCGAGATGATGAAGCCGATGGTGCCGAACACGCGGATCGGCGGGAAGTCCTTCACCGTATCCATCCCGGCCTGCGTCAGCGCATTGTAGGAAACGGAATTGCCCAGTGCGATGGTCGGCATGAAGAAGGCCACGCCCAGAGTGTACCAGGGGAAGATCTGGCCGAAGGTGACCTCGCCGCCATACTTCATGCCCACGTATCCGGCGATGGCCATGAACAGGGCGGAGAGCAGGTGGCAGATGCCCAGCAGTTTCTGAGCCGGGACCCAGCGGTCGGCCACGATGCCCATGAGCGTCGGCATGAAGAGCGAGATGATGCCCTGCACCGCGAAGAACTGACCGATCTTGGCGCCCATGCCTACGCGGCCGAGGTAGATGCCCAGCGAGCACAGGTACGCCCCCCAGACCGCGAAGATCAGGAAGTTCATCACGATCAGTCTGATTTTGAGATTCGATTGGGAATTCATAGGTTATGCTGTTTAAATGACTATTTCGGAGCGAGCTTGTAGAGGACGGCGGCCACGCAGGCAAAGATGATGTTGGGCATCCACATGGCCAGGACGGGGCTCATGACGCCCTTGAAGACGAACATCTGGCTGAAGCGCATGAACAGGATGTAGAGGAAGCTCAGCGCCAGGCCGATACCGATGTTCAGACCCAGTCCGCCGCGCTTCTTGCGCGAAGAAAGCGATACGGCGATGACCGTCAGCACGAAGGCCGAGAAGGGCATCGCGTAGCGGTTGTTCTTCTCGATGAGCGCGCGTTTGACCAGGTCGTCGCCGCGCATCTTCTGGATGGCGATCAGTTCGTCGAGGTCCTTGCCGGGCAGCGATTCGACGGCGTTCTTGCGCCGGTAGAAATCTTCGATGGTCAGGTTGATGACCGTGTCGATCTGCTTGCCCGTGCGGACGACCTCCGACTCGCCGTAGAAATCGCGGATAAAGTAGTTCTTCAGTTTCCAGCCGCCCATCGTGGAGTCCCAGGCGGCCGATTCGGCCGAAAGTTTCGAGACGACCTTGCCGTCCTCGATGTGCTCGAGGGTGAATTTGTAAGCGGTGTTGGCCCAGCGGCTGAACTGCTCGATATAGACGAATTCACCCGGCGACAGCTGGTAGTGGATGTTGCGCTGGCTGTCGGCCGCGATCTGCTGTTTCTTGATATACTTGTCTTCGAAGTCGAGCCGGTTCTGGTTGACCGAGGGGATGACATAGAGGCTCAGGACCAGCGAGAGCAGGGCGATCACGCCGGCCGAGAACATATAGGGTGCCATCAGCCGGCGGAAACTGATGCCGCTCGAGAGCATGGCCACGAATTCGCTGTTCTGCGCCAGCTTCGAGGTAAAGAAGATGGCCGATATGAACACGATCAGCGGGCTGAAGCTGTTGACGATCCAGGGGATGAAGCCGGCGTAGTAGTCGAAGACGATCTCTTTGAGCGGAACCTTGCCCACGAATTTGTCGATCTTCTCGCTCAGGTCGAAGATCACCACGATGGCCACGGCGATCAGGATCGTGAACACGAAAGTCCCGAGGAACTTCTTGATGATGTAGCGGTCGAGAATCTTGACGTGCGGGGTATTCATGGGTCAGAGCTTGACATCGAGTTTGCGGACCATGGCTTCCTTCCACGGGGCGAAGTCGCCAGCGGCGATGTGGGCGCGGGCCCGGTCGACCAGGTGCAGGTAGAAGGCCAGGTTGTGCTGGCTGGCGATCTGGGCGGCAAGCATCTCGCCGGCCACGAACAGGTGCCGCAGGTAAGCCTTGGTGTAGGTGTGGTCCACAAAAGACGTTCCATTCGGGTCGAGCGGCGAGAAGTCGTCGGCCCATTTGCGGTTCTTGATGTGGATGATGCCTTCACTGGTGAAGAGCATGGCGTTGCGCCCGTTGCGGGTGGGCATCACGCAGTCGAACATGTCCACGCCGCGGGCAATGCCCTCGAGCAGGTTGACGGGCGTACCGACGCCCATCAGGTAGCGGGGTCTGTCCTGCGGCAGGGCGGGATGCAGGAGCTCCAGCATCTCGTACATCTTTTCGGTGGGTTCGCCCACGGCCAGACCGCCGATGGCGTAGCCTTCGCGGTTGAACTGCAGGGCGTGCTCCACGGCCCGCAGGCGCAGGTCGGGATAGACACAGCCCTGGACGATGGGGAAGAAGGTCTGGCTGTAGCCGTAGAGGGGCTCCGTCTCGTCGAAATGGCGGACACAGCGTTCCAGCCAGCGCTGGGTCAGGCCCAGCGACTTTTCGGCGTAACGGAAATCGGCGTCGCCGGGGCAGCATTCGTCGAGTGCCATGACGATGTCGGCACCGATGATGCGCTGGGTATCGACGTTGTTTTCGGGCGTGAAGATGTGCCGCGATCCGTCGATGTGCGATTGGAAGATGCAGCCTTCTTCGGTGAGCTTGCGGCTCTGGGCCAGCGAGAACACCTGGAAGCCGCCGCTGTCGGTCAGGATGGGCCGGTCCCACGAGGTGAAGGCGTGGAGGCCGCCTGCACGGCGCAGGATGTCCAGCCCGGGCCGCAGGTAGAGGTGGTAGGTATTGCCCAGGATGATCTGGGCGTGTATGTCTTCTCTCAGGTCCTTGTGGTAGACGCCTTTGACCGAACCGACCGTTCCCACCGGCATGAAGATGGGCGTCTCGATCGTTCCGTGGTCGGTGGTGATCCGGCCGCGGCGGGCCTGCGTGGCGGGGTCCCGGGACAGAAGTTCGAATTTCATTTCTTTACTAAAACAAGCAAAGATAGGCAAAATTGGTATATTTTTCGTTAACTTTAACTGGCAAAACCGTGTTTACGATGAAACGATTGCTTTGGACGGTCGCATTGATGACCTTTTTTGTCTTGCCCATGAATGCTCAGAACAACAATTATTCCCGTCTGTGGTCGAAAGTCCGTCAGGCGGAGAAGGAAGGCAAGCCCCAGACGGCCGCGGGCTACCTCAAGGATTTGGAGGAAAAGACCATCAAGGCCGGCGATGAACTGGAACAGCTCGCCGTCTCCGAAACCCTCTATGAGAAACTGCGGGAATACAACTGGAAGGAGGCCAACGCTTACTATCCCAAGTATTCGGCGCTCAACCGCCGGATCATGGTCGACAGTCTCGACGCCTACATCGTCAAGTACAAGGACCACCCCCGCATCATGACTCTGCTATACAAGCAGTTGAGCAACCATAAGGAGGATGCCGACAGGCGCGTTGGCCGGGGCACCACCGGAGAAGACTACAAGCGGATCCGCCGCGAGGCGGAGGACTTGCTCCGGCATAAGTATGTGGGAACGTTCCGCAGCCAAATCCAGGGTCTGATCGACGGGATGGACAGCCGTTCCCTCTACGCCAGTTCTCACGAGACCATGGCGCCGTGCGAGAAAGTCAAATATGAGATCGATACCCGCAATGTCGACAAGGCGGAGGTGAAAGTCTACCGCCTGCTCGACAACCGTCTTTTCCTGGAAGGCTACAGGAACTCCACCGAGGAGACGCTCCGCAAGAACGGCACGCTGGTCAGTTCCCAGACGGTCGAAGGCTTTGCCTGCGACTACAACATCCGGGAAGAGAAAGACGTTTATGTGGATTTCCCGCAGCCTGGCGTCTATGTGATCCGCTTCGCTGCCGTTCCGGCTCGCTCGGGTGAGGATGTGGTCTGCTACGACGAGGTCTGCGTGAGCGACGTGGCCGGTGCGATGCGCATCCGCAACGGCCGCCTGGAAGTCTATGCGGCCGACTACACCACCGGCAAGCCTTTCGAAAAAGGCGTGGTGAGCCTCTACAAGAACCTTTATAAGAACAACGGTTCGGCCATCCTGAACCTGCGCAGCCACAAGACCGACCGCTTCGCCGGCGAAGGCTTCCTGCCGGTCGATGTGGGGAACGCCGTTTCCGACCGCAACAACAACTACCAGATCCGTATCGAAGCCGGCGATGACATCTATGCGCCGCTGCTTTCCGGTCTGTACGCCTACAACGATGTCCGCCGTGTCAAGGAGTTCCGTTACGACCAGGGGCGGATCCTGACCGACCGGGCCCTCTACAAGCCCACCGACACCATCCATTTCAAGGTCATCTGCTTCGAGGCGGGCCAGACGAGCGGAGAAGTTCTTGCGAACGAGGAGGTGACGGTAACTATCCGGCATACTTCCACCAACAAGGAGTCGGGCGAGGTCACGCTCGTGACCAACGAATGGGGCTCTGCCGCCGGCTCGTTCACGCTGCCGGAAGGGAGCAAGAACGGCAATTATATCATCGAGGCGGAAGGTTATACCCGGCAAGTGGTCCGGGTGGAAGAATACAAACGCCCGAACTTCACGGTGTCGCTGCAGCCGATCACCGAGCCTCTGGGTTATGGCGACGTGATCCGGCAGGGTGGCCAGCTGCGCAGCTATGCCGGCTTCTCGGTCGCGGCCGGTGAGGTCTGGTACCGCATCACCCGTACTACCCGCAGCAGGACGAACCATCGTTACCTGGGCCGCGAGACCCTGCTGGAGGGCACGGTCATCACCGATGCCGACGGCCATTTCGACGTGGTCTTCCCGGCCGACCGTCCGCATTTCAAGGATTATGAAGACGATGTCCTCCATTCGGACTATGAAGTCTTCGTACAGGCCACCGACCCGCAGGGCGAGACCCACGAGACATCCATCAACGTTCCCGTATCCGACATCCCGGTGGACCTGAACCTCGTGCTGCCGGACAACGAGCATTTCGAAGACCGGCTGATCGTGGACAAGGACCGCGTCAAGGCCGTGACCGTCGAGGCTTCGACGCTCAATGGCACGCCTTACGCCACGGAGGCCTCTTATATCGTGACGGACCCCGAAGGCCGTACCGTCGCCCAGGGTACCTGCAAGACCAACGAACCGGTTCCCTTCGACTTCGGTTCCCTGCCCTCCGGCGACTACGATGTGAAGGCCCGTACGGAATTCCGCGGACGCGAGATCACCACGGAGCGCAAGGTTGTGGTACTGAGCACCGACGACCGGACGCTTCCCTTCACCTCCACCTTCTTCTATTATCCGGTCAAGACGGAAGGCGCCATCGAATTCGTGCTCGGCACGACCGAAGACGACCTGTATCTGGAACTGGAACTGTTCGACGACGATGAGCAGCTCTACCGTGAAGGCGTACATCTGCAGCGCGAGATGCGCAAGTTCGTCCTGCCTTACAAACCGGAGTACCGCAGCGCGGTAAAACTCTCCATTTTCGGCTTCCGTGCCGGCAAGGAGATCGACCGGACCTATTCCTTCACCCGTCCGGGCGATGTGCGCCTCGACGTAGCCGTGGAGACTTTCCGCGACAAGACCACCCCCGGCAGCGAAGAAGTGATGACCGTCCGTGCGCCGGCGGGCAGCGAGCTGGCCGTGACGATCTACGACATTACGACCGACCGCTACCGCAGCAATTCCTTCTTCTTCCGTCCGCTGCTGGAATACGTGAGCAACGGCCGTCCCGACATCAACAGCACCCTGGCATCGTACGGCCGTACGTACGCGATGAACCGGATGATGAAAGGTGCGTTCGCCGACGGTATGGTCGAGATGGAAATGATGGACGAGGCCCCGATGCTCCGGGGCGCGGCCATGGGCCTGCAGACGGAAGAGGACGCTGCCTCAGACGAGAAAGAGGAAGAGATTCCGGAATTCGAAGGCCGCAGCAACTTCAGCGAGCTGATCGCCTTCTATCCCCAGATCCAGGCCGATCCTTCGGGCCTGACGCAGATCCGCTACAAAGCGGGCGACCTGCTGAGTACTTTCCGCGTGCTGGTGCTTGCGCACGACAAACGGCTCCACACGGGCGATGCTTCGGCTGAATTCGTCGTACAGAAGGAACTGATGGTCCTGCCCAATGTGCCGCTCTTCGTCACGGAAGGCGACCGCCTGGTGCTCAAGAGCAAGATCGTGAACCTGAGCAACCGGGAAATCAAGGGAACGGCCTATATCGAACTGAGCGACGAGAACGGGAAAAAACTGCGCCTGAAGGGCCTCGAGAGCCAGAAGCGCACGCTGCTCGCCGGTGCACAGGACGAGGTGGCCTGGACGGTGGAAGCGCCGGGCGGTACCGGAAAACTTACCGCGAAGATCTGGTTCGTCACCCCGACCTCTACCGACGGCGAGCAGCACGAGATTACCGTGGTCCCGAATACGATCACCCTCACCGAGGCCGCCTCGTTCATCCTCGGCGGCAAGCACGACCACAAATACTACGAGAAGCAGCTCCGCAAGCAGTTCGGCGCCGCCGATCCGAAGATCGAATACGCCGAATACTCGACGCTCGACGCCGTGAAGGAATCCCTTCCCAAGGCAGAAAAGCCCGGGAGCGACAATGCTATCGCGTGGATGAACCAGCTCTACATCAACCAGATGCGTAATTACGTGCTGCAGGATGACCCGTCGCTTTACGAGGGCTTCCGCAAGCAGGCGGTCTCGAAGCTGATGACCTTCCAGGACGCCGACGGCGGCATCCGCTGGTTCCAGGGGATGCAGTCCAGCACCATCCTGACGCTCTATGTCCTCGAGAAGCTGGGACAGCTGCGCCGCGTGGGCGCCCTCTCGCCCGATGCCGACGAGCTGAAACTCATCGGCTCGGCGCTTTCCTATGTGGACAAGCGGATCGACCTGCAGGACAGCTACAAGGAGTTCCATCCCTTCAGCCTCATCCGCGACTTTGCGGTCCGGAGCCTGTGGTTCGACATTCCGATGAGCGCCGGCGCCCAGGCCGTGTACCGGAAGTTCCTCGACGGTACGGGCGAAGGCTGGCAGAAGATCTCGATCCTCGAGAAATCGCAGCTGGCCAACACGCTGCTCCGTGCCGCCGGTACCCAGTACGATGACAAACGCCTCGCCGCTCGCGTGAAGCTCCTGCGCGAATCGCTCAAGGACTACGCAGTGGAGAATCCTACCGTGGGCTGCTACTTCCCGAATGCCGTGATGCCTTTCCGCGGGCTGATGAACAGCGAGATCTACGCCCACGCCCAGCTCATCGAGACCTTCGGCGCACTGGGCGAGAAGAAGGTGGTGGACGGCATCGCCCAGTGGCTCCTGCTGCAGAAGCACAACCAGGCCTGGGAGAACACCGTGGCCACGACCGATGCCGTGCACGCCCTTGTCTCATCGAAAGCCAAGGACCTGAAACTCGGCGCCGTGTATTACACTTATACCACGAAGCTCGACCGCGTCAAGGCTTCCGCCAACGAACTGAAGGTGACCCGTACTTTCGTCCGGGCTGCGACCGGCGAACCGCTCCGGGAGGGCGAGACGCTCCGCGTCGGCGACGAGATCATCGCTACCTACGCCATCCATAACACCGAGAACCGCAGCTTCGTGCAGATGCGCGCCATGCGTCCGGCCTGCTTCTATCCGCGCGACGAGCGCTCGTATTTCTCCTGGTACGGCTTCTACCGCGAAGTCAAGCCCTCTGAAACCAACTACTACTGGGAACTCCTCCCCGAGGAGCATACCACGGTCCAGGAGCGCTTCTACGTGCAGCAGGAAGGCCGTTTCAGCAGCGGTCTGGTGGAAATCGAATGTCTCTACGCCAAAGAATACCGCGGCCACACCGATGCCGTAACCCTCACTTCGAAATAATACGGAACCGTCATTCCCGGCTTGACCGGGAATCTGCAACAAGCCTATGAAAAAACTATTCTTCCTCCTTACGGCAGCCTTGCTGCTTTGCGCACCGGCCTGGAGCCAGGATGCCCGTACCCTCCTGAAGCAGAACCCCGAACGTTACGGCGGTGTCCATCACAGTTACGAAGCGCCTGAAACCATCGTCGACACACCGGCTCCGAACGGCTATGAACCTTTCTATGTGAGCCACTATGGCCGGCATGGTAGTCGCTATATGACGTCGATGAATTCTGTTACGCGCGTGTCGCACCTGTTCGACAGACTCGACTCGCTGGGCGTTCTCTCGACGGAGGGAGAGGCCTTGCATAAGGCGCTCAAAGCATTGGAGCAGAGCCACGAAGACCAGGCAGGCTACCTTACCCTCCGAGGCGGTCGCGAGCATCAGGGCATCGCGCACCGGTTGTATCAACGCGTGCCGGGCGTCTTCGCCCAGACAGACCGCGACCGGGTGGTCGCCGAGTCGAGCTATGTGCAGCGCTGCATCCAGAGCCTGGCCAACTTTTCGCTGGCGCTCAAGGCTGACGCACCGCAGCTCCGCTTCGACATCTATGCCGGCGAGCGTTTCATGAAACACATCTCGCCCGGGACTTCGGTGCCGCGCAACCGTTCCCACAGCGCTGTCTTCGATTCGGTGCTCAACGCCCGTTTCGACCCCGCGCGCGTGATGAACGCCTGGTTCTCTGATCCCTGGGTCGCCGCCCAGCATCTGGGGAAATACAGTGTGCGGCAGTTCATCTATTATGTCTTCTATGCGGGCGGCATCAACCAGTGCCTGGCCGACGATTACGACCTGCCCGAAATCCATGCCTTCTTTACGGAAGATGAGCTGTATAACCTGTGGTACTGCGAGAACCTGTCCCATTTCGACTCGATGTCCAACACGCTGGACAACGGCTGCCGCTTCAATGAGACCGGCCGGAAGATCCTCGCCGACTTCGTCAGCAAGGCGGATGCAGCCGTCGCCGGAAACGATGTCGCCGCCGACCTGCGTTTCGGCCACGACTCCGGTCTGCTGCCGCTGTTGAGCTATCTGCGTCTGGAAGGCTACCAGGAAACGGTTCCCATGGCACAGGCAGCCGAAAGCGGCTGGTACAGTTTCGAGCAGATGCCCATGGGCTCCAACCTCCAGCTGATCTTCTACCGCAACGGGAAAGACGACGTGCTGGTGAAGATCCTCCGCAACGAGAAAGAGACCACGATTCCAGCCCTCAAACCCTACAAGGGCCCCTACTACCGCTGGAAAGACCTGCGGAATTACTTCGTGAACCTGCCATAAAAAACCGGCCCCCAGAAATGAGGGCCGGTTTTTTTTGTGCCGGTATCCTTCTATTCCGGAATCAGGTTGAGGATGTCTTTGGGAATCGGAACGTTTTCCTTGAAGTCGGTGACTTCGATCACGGATTCCTGGCGGCGCTGCTTGACGATGGTCTTGAGCGGGAAGCCCTTGTAGGCCCAGACCGTCCAGTCCACGCGTTTGCGGTTCTGCATGACGACATAGGAGATCTTGCGGCATTTCTTGCCCAGAATCTCTTCTTCCCCAAGGTCCTTCATCTCATATTTCTGGGCCATTTCGTCGGTTATCTCCAGGAGATTGAAGTCAGAGAGCGGGTTGGGGGATTCCTTGGACTGGACCTTGCCCTCATTGATGTTGAACGTCCAGATCCGGTCTTTCCGGGTGAGGACGCCCATATCGTACGTGATGAATCCGGGTACGTCGATCGTCTGGATGTCGCATTCGAAAGCACCGTAGTTGTCGATATAGACAGTTCCTTCCGTCACGTGTCCGCCGGTGGTCGTTATTTTCTTGGCGATGCACGACTTCATGCCGTATTTCTTGAAACTGTCCTGAGCGGTCGCACCGAAGGCGATGGAAAGCAGGAGGAAAAACAGGATAATCTTCTTCATGGCAGTCTGTATTGTTCTGGTTAAGATACGATTAATTTTTCAAATGGTCAAGGCCGGCCCGGCGCAGCCCTGAGTCGGCGAAGCGTCGTTCGAACTCCGCTTGCGAAAAATCATGCCATGCCTGGTCGTCCATCGCGGCGATCTCGGCCCGATGCGTCTCGAATTCCGGGAGGGGCGTGAGCGGCTTGTCCCAGGGGCAGGCCTGCATACAAGCTTCGCAGCCGAAGCGCCAGCCCTGGCGCTCTTCGAGCGACAGGGCGAGGGGTTCGTGCGATTCGACGGTCAGGTAGGCGATGCAGCGGCGGGGGTCCAGGTCGAAGGGGGCGCGGAGCGCGCCCGTCGGGCAGGCGCGGAGGCAGGCGCCGCTGGCGCCGCACTCCGTGGCCGCCAGCGGCGCGTGCGGCGCGAAGCTGTCGGCCGGGATATTGCAGATGATCACGCCGATGATGGTCCGCAGGCCGTATTCCGGCGATATGAAGAAATTGTTCTGTCCGATGAATCCCAGTCCGGCCTTCACGGCCCAGTAGCGTTCCAGGACAGGTGCGCTGTCCACAAACGGGCGGCCCTCAAAAGCCGGGAACTGCCGGCGAAGGTCTTCCATAACGGAAAACAGCCTGTCCTTGATGACTTTGTGATAGTCTATGCCTTGCGCAAAACCGGCCACGCCGCCGCCAGCCGCTCCGTAGGGCGCCAGGAAGCAGAGGACGCTTTCGGCGCCCGGAACCAGTTGCCGGGGGTCGAAACGTTTCTCGAGATTGCGTGCCAGGTAGCTCATTTCTCCCTGCCGTCCCTCAGCCAGATAGTTCTTGAAGGCTTGTCGCCGGGTCTCGTCGACCGGATCGACCCGCGCGGCGCCAAAATCTAAGAAACCGTGTGCTTTTTCGTCAATATTTATTAAATTTGTGGACAAATCGATTCAAAAATATTAAACAATAGCGTATGAAACGTATTCTTGTAGTAGGAGCGGGCGGACAAATCGGTACCGAGCTGGTTCCTTATCTCCAGCATATCTATGGCGAAGATAATGTAATTGCCGCAGATTTGAAAGACGAACTGGTCGAAAAGTTGGGACGCGGCGCCATCGCCGAAAAGCTCGATGTCCTCGACGCCAAACATTTCGACGAACTTGTGGTCAAGTACAAGGTCGATGCCATCTACAACCTGGTCGCCTTGCTCAGCGCCAAGGGAGAACACATGCCCGGCGTGGCCTGGCATCTCAACATCACGGCCCTGATCAACGCCCTCAACATCGCCCAGGCGCACCATTGCTCGATCTTCACTCCGAGTTCCATCGGCGCCTTCGGCCCGAACACGCCGCACGACAACACACCGCAGGATACCATCATGCGCCCGAATACCATCTACGGCATCTGCAAGGTCACCGGCGAATTGCTGGGCGACTATCACTGGCAGCGCTTCGGCGTGGACGCACGCAGCGTCCGCTTCCCGGGCATCATCTCCAACGGCGCCCTTCCGGGCGGTGGCACCACCGACTACGCCGTGGAAGTGTTCTACGAAATCCTCAAACCCGGACATCACTACACTTGCGAAGTGCCCGAAGACAGCTACATGGACATGATGTACATGCCCGACGCCCTGCGCGCCGCCGTGGAAGTCATGGAAGCCGACCCCGCGAAACTCGTCCACCGCAACAGCTTCAACATCGCCAGCATGAGCTTCTGTCCGAGGGAGCTCTTCGAAGTCATCAAGAAGCGGATCCCCGACGCCACGTTCGACTACAACGTCGATCCGGTGAAAGCCGCCATCGCCGACTCCTGGCCCAACAAGATGGACGATACCTGCGCCCGCGAGGAATGGGGCTGGAAACCCGAATGGGACATCGACATGATGGTCGACGATATGTTAAAGGTGATCGGCGAAAAACAGAAGAACGCCGCTCGGGTGTGAGAGTGTCAGCGTGAACGTGTCTGAAAGCGCCTCGTTGAGCGTGGCCTTCCAGAGCGTATCGAAACGGACTTCATCGGTCGGGTATTTCAACCCGGCCGATGTTATTTTCAGGCTGTTGTCGAAGGAGAAGATGGAAATCTGCTGGCCGGGCGCGGAAGGAAGCGCAGTCGTGTCGAAGATGGCTTCGAAACGCCCGTAATCCGTCATCATCCCTACCGGGCAGGGGGCTTCACGCGCATAGTCCAGCAGCAGCGAGACATTGCCCAGCGTATGGTCTTCGCGCTTCCCTGTCGCGCCCACGATCGTGATGCGGCCCGGATCCATCGTCAGCGCCAGATGGAAAGCCTTGGTCAGGTCGTTGTCGTCCTGTTCCGCAATATGCGTGATAATCCCGGCGTAGCGGGCGCGGTATGCTGCCGACAGCGAATCCATGTCGCCGACAATCAGATCGGGTTCCATGCCGTGTGCCACGAGGGTTTCAGCTGCAGAGTCGCAGCAGATGCGCACGTCCGCCTCCCGCAACGCCGTCAGCGGCGCTTCGGCCCTCGGGAAATCTCCGGCCGCCAGGATCACGATGTGCGGATGTTCTTTCATCTTATTCGAAGCGGCAGGTTTCCAGTTCGCGGAAGCCGCGGAGGAAATCGGCCGTGTCCATCCGTTTCTTTCCGGAGAGCTGGAGGTTGAGGATGCGCAGGGCGTCCTTGCCGCAGCGGACCTCGATCCAGGACTTGCCGTCAGTGGTAATCTGGCCGCTCTGGCGCGGGTCGTCTTCGGGGCAGGGCACCACGTAGCTGTCGAAGATCTTCACGCCCAACTGTGTGCCGTCTTCCTTAATCAGGCTGGTCCAGGCAGCCGGGTACGGGCTCAGACCGCGGATGAGCAGGCTGGCTGTCCGGGCGCTCCGGCTCCAGTCGATGTGGCAGTTATCGCGATTGAGCTTAGGTGCCGGATAGAGGGTCTTGCTGAAGCCCAGCGTCTGCTCGACCGGCTTGGTGCGGTGGTTCTCGATGGCATCGACCGTCTTGAGCACCAGGTTGGCACCCATACCCATCAACTTGTCGTGCAGGGCGCCGGCATCTTCGTAATCCTCGATGGCGCAGGACTCCTGGAACAGGATCTTGCCCGTGTCGATCTGCTCGTCGAGCAGGAAGGTGGTCACGCCGGTGAATTTCTCGCCGCGGATGATGGCCCAGTTGATCGGCGCCGCGCCGCGGTACTGCGGCAGCAGGGAGGCGTGGAGGTTGAAGGTGCCCAGGGCCGGCATCTGCCAGACCTCCTTGGGCAGCATGCGGAAGGCCACCACGACGAAGAGATTGGCCTTCAATGCAGCCAGTTGTTCCAGGAAGGCGGGATCCTTGAGCTTCTCGGGCTGCAGGACGGGGATGTCGTGCGCCACGGCATACTGCTTGACGGCGCTCTGGTTGAGGGTCAGCCCACGGCCGGACGGCTTGTCGACCGCCGTGACCACGGCGGCCACCTCGTAGCCGGCCTGGAGGATCTTCTCGAGCGGCGCCACGGCGAATTCAGGCGTACCCATATACACGATGCGGATCTTGCCGCCACCCTTGCGGAAGAGGTTGATGAAGCGGTGGAAGCGCTTGGAGATCCACCGGCCGATGCGCCGGAAGAACTCTTTGTAGGAATCGAGGTTGAACAGCGACGAGTCCTGCGTGGACTTGCGTGTGAGCAGGATACTGATTGGCAGCAGGATGACCGTGGAGATCAGGGTGCCGATCCAGGGCTCCAGCGTTCCCTTTCCGGAGAGCTTCCGCCCGATCATGTCGATGATGTAGTAGATCAGGTAGAAGAAGATCGAGATGATGACCGGCGTGCCGAGTCCGCCCTTGCGGATGATAGCGCCCAGCGGCGCACCCACGAAGAAGAAGAGCAGGCAGGAGATCGAGAGCGTGAACTTCCAGATGGACTCGATGTCGATCCTGCGGATGGTGCCCAGGTCGTAGGACGACTCGCGCGCCAGGTTCTTCAACTGCTCCTGTCCGTTCTCCGCCTTCTCGGCGGCCATGCGGTTGATGCGCAGCTTCTGCTGGGGCGTGAGATCCCGGCTGAGGCTGTCCAGGTCGAGGTTTCCCTTGTAGGTCGATTCGGCGCGGATGGTGTCCAGCTGGTAGAGATAGTTGAAGCCCATCGTGCTCGCGAAGCGGGGGACCTGCCGGAACACCAGGGTATCGACCTTGCGGGAGATCGAGTCGCGGTCGTTGCGGAGCCGCTTCAGACCCAGGGATTTGATCTCGTCGGCATAGACATCGGAGTTCGAGCGCTCGAAACGGTAGTTGTCGAGCGGGATGATCAGCTGCTGCTCGCGGAAGCGGAGCCGGTTGAGTTCGAGGCTCGTGTCGCGGAACGTCATGTTGTTGGTTTCGGAGTAGGAGCAGCCGTCGTAGAGGTCGAAGATCAGGTTGCGCTTGTCGGGCGTGATTTCGATGTGGCCGCTGTCGGCGGCCGTCATGTTGGTGTTGCCCGAATTGCCGGTATGGTCGTAGACGAGCAGGTTGTACATCATACCGGTATCGTCGTTGCTGTCCTCCACGCGGAGGATGTAGCCCTGGATGCCGTCGTAGAAGATGCCCGTGGGGATCTTGATCTCGTCCTTGGTGTTGAGGATGTCGCTCTTGAGGGCGTAGATCTTGTTGAAGGCGTGGGGGACCAGCCGGTCGGCGGCGAAGAAGGCGCCGATGGAAATCAGGACCGAGAGCACCATCAACGGAGTCAGGATGCGCATCAGCGAGATGCCTGCGGCCTTCATGGCCAGCAGCTCGTTGCGCTCGCCCAGGCCGCCGAGCGTCATGATCGAGGCCAGCAGCGTGGCCAACGGGATGGCGTAGGTGAACAGGGTGCAGGCGCCCCATCCCAGGAACTCCAGGATGATGCCCATACCCAGGCCTTTACCCATCAAGTCGTTGACGAACGTGTAGATGAACTGCAGCGAGAGCGCGAAGTCCACGACGAGGAAGACCGCCACGAAGGGGCCTGCAAACTTCTTGATCAGGTAGAGGTCGAGTTTCTTCATCCGGGATTAACGGGTCGCCAGGGCGACGAGCTGTTCGAGTGCGTCCTTCAGGCCAGCAAGATTCTTGCCACCTGCGGTGGCCAGGCCGCTTTGTCCGCCGCCGCCGCCCTGGATGGCCTTGGCGGCCTCCTTGACGTCGGCCTGGGCGTTCTTGCCGGCCTTGACCAGGTCGTTCGAGTACATGAGCAGCAGCTGCGGCTTGCCGCTTGCCTCATAGGCGGCGGCAATGGAGAGGTTCTCTACCCCCTGCAGCATGAGCGAGGCGTTGCGCAGCATCTGCGGATCGATGTAACGTTCGATGACGATGATGCGCTTTCCGCCGATTTCGCGGGCCTGGCTCAGGAGGTCGTTCTTCAGCAGGGCGGTGCGCTCGCGGAACACTTCTTCCATCTGCTTCTTGTAGTCGCTGTTTTCCTCGACCATCTTGCGGATGGCGCCGGCCAGGTCGGGTGCGTTGTTGAAGAAGGCTTTGGCGGCGCGCAGCGAGTTCTCCATCACATCGACCACCATTTCGGCTTCCAGGCCCGTGACGGCCTCGATGCGGCGGACGCCGGCGGCGATGGCCGACTCGGCCGTAATCTTGAAGAAGCCGATCGTACCCGTGGCGCGGGTGTGGCAGCCGCCGCAGAGCTCGACGCTGTCGCCGAAGCGGACCACGCGCACGCGGTCGCCGTATTTCTCGCCGAAGAGCGCCATCGCGCCTTCGCTGCGGGCTTCTTCCATCGTGGCGTCGCGCTTCTCGCAGAGCGGGAAGTTCTCGCGGATGAGCGCATTGACGCGGCGCTCCACCAGGTCGATGTTGTCGTCGCCCAGGCGTTCGAAGTGCGAGAAGTCGAAGCGGAAGTATTTGTCGCAAACATAAGAGCCCTTCTGCTCGACGTGCGGTCCGAGGATCTCGCGGAGCGCCTGGTGGAGCAGGTGGGTGCAGGTGTGGTTGTTGGCGATCTTCTGGCGGCGCTCGGCATCGACCGTCAGGGTGAAGGTCCCTTCCTGCGCGGCAGGGATCTTTTCGGCGATGTGGATGGTCAGGTTGTTTTCCTTGACGGTGTTGAGGATCTTGACCACTTCGCCGTCCGGGCCGGTGACGGTGCCGGTGTCGCCGACCTCGCCGCCCATCTCCCCGTAGAACGGGGTGCGGTCGAAGACCAGCTGGATGAATTCCTTGTTCTTGGCCTTGACGGTACGGTACTTCATCAGTTGAGCCTCCGTGGAAAGCGTGTCATAGCCCGTGAAGGTGCATTCGGTGAAGGGGTGCAGTTCCACCCAGTCGCCGTTCTCCACGGCGGTGGCGTTGCGGGCGCGCTCCTTCTGCTTGCCGAGTTCCACGTTGAAGCCTTCCATATCTACGGTGAAGCCGTTTTCCGCGGCGATGAGCTCCGTCAGGTCGATCGGGAAGCCGTAGGTGTCGTAGAGGGTGAAGGCGTCCACGCCGGCGATGCGCTTGTCGGCGCGGCTCTTCTCCATGATGTTGTCCATCAGTTTGATACCCTTGTCGAGGGTGCGCAGGAAGGCTTCCTCTTCCTCCTTGATGACCCGCTCCACGAGTTTCTGCTGGGCCACGAGTTCGGGATAGGCCTGGCCCATGTCGGCGATCAGCTGCGGAACGAGGCGGCAGAGGAACGGCTCTTTCAGGCCGAGGAAGGTGTAGCCGTAGCGGACGGCCCGGCGCAGGATGCGGCGGATCACATAGCCGGCCTTCACGTTGCTGGGCAGCTGTCCGTCCGTGATGGAGAAGCTGATGGCGCGGATGTGGTCGGCGATCACGCGCATGGCAACGCCTATCTGGGTTTCAGGCTGGTATGCTACGCCGCTCAGCTTCGCGATGGCGTCGATCATGCCGGTGAAGACGTCGGTGTCGTAGTTGCTTTTCTTGCCCTGGATAGCCATGCAGAGGCGCTCCAGGCCCATGCCGGTATCGACGTGCTTTTCGGGCAGGGGCTCCAGCGATCCGTTGGCCTTTCGGTTGTACTGCATGAACACCAGGTTCCAGATTTCGATGACCAGGTGATGGCCCTGGTTGACCATCTGTGCCCCCGGGATGGCGGCGCGCTCCGCGTCGTCGCGCAGGTCGATGTGGATTTCGCTGCAGGGGCCGCAGGGGCCGGTGTCGCCCATTTCCCAGAAGTTGTCGTGCTTGTTGCCCATCAGGATGTGGTCGGCCGGGAGATACTGGAGCCAGTAGTCGCGGGCTTCGTTGTCGGCGTCGAGGCCGTCCGGGGCATAGCCCTCGAAGACCGTGGCGTAGAGCCGGTCCTTGGGGAGCTTGTAAACTTCGGTGAGCAGTTCCCAGGCCCAGCCGATGGCTTCTTTCTTGAAATAGTCGCCGAAGCTCCAGTTGCCGAGCATCTCGAACATCGTGTGGTGGTAGGTATCGTGACCGACCTCTTCCAGGTCGTTGTGCTTTCCGCTGACACGCAGGCATTTCTGGCTGTCCGCCACCCGCTTTGCCGCGGCCGGTGCGTTGCCCAGGAAAATGTCCTTGAACTGGTTCATGCCGGCGTTGGTGAACATCAGGGTGGGGTCGTTCTTGACCACCATGGGTGCGGACGGCACGATCGTGTGCCCTTTCGCTGCAAAGAAGTCCGTGAAGGTCTTCCTGATCTGTTTGACTGTCATGGGTGCGTAATTCATGTAATTAGGCACAAAAATAGTGTTTTTCCGGGTATTTTCCGTAATTTTGCAAAGATATGCCCCGCGAGAAATACATTTTCAACCAGCAGACCCAATCCTACCAGATTGACCGCCGAAGCGTCCGTGCGACCCGCAACAAGACGGGCATCGTGCTGATGGCCGGACTGGGGGTGTTCCTCGCTTATTATCTGGTGATGCAGGCGCTCGATTTCCGTTCGCCCAAAGCCCTGCTGCTGGAGCGCCGCAACCGGGAACTGGCCGGGCAGGTGGAACTGCTTGGCGGACGGATCGAAGAGCAGGAAGAAGTGCTCCGCGACCTGTCGCTGCGCGACAATCTGGTCTATCGTCCGGTGTTCGGCATGGCCGAAATCCCGGACGCCGTGCGGCTGGCCGGCCTGCCGGGGGAGGCGCGTTACGCTGAATATCTGGGTTTGGACCACCAGGACCTGATGGGTTCCGTCGCCCGGCGGGTGGACGGACTTACCCGGCAGGCCTACGTCCAGTCGCTGTCGTTCGACGAGGTGAAGGTCTATTCCAGCCGTGCGGGCGACATGGCCTCCTGCATCCCCTCGATCTATCCGGTCAATCCCAAGACCGTGCAGATGACCAGCCCCTTCGGGGCACGGTACCATCCTATCCGTCAGACTATCGTCGTCCATGAAGGCGTGGATCTGGCCGGGCCGGCGGGTCAGCCGGTCTATGCCACGGGTGACGGGGTGGTGGAATCGACCGAGATCAATTTCTCCGGCTACGGCAATGTCATCGTCATCGACCACGGCTTCGGCTACAAGACCCGCTATGCCCACCTCCAGGAAATCAAGGTGACGCAGGGCCAGGTGGTCATCCGCGGCGACCGCATCGGCACACTGGGCAGCAGCGGCCTCTCGACCGGCCCGCACCTGCACTACGAGGTGCTCTACCGCGGGGTCCCGATCAATCCCTGGAATTTCCTTAATCCCGACGTCTCGCCGGAAGAATACAACAAGATGGTGCGCAATGGCTAGATACGTGTACGATAGGGAGAAAGGCGGCTTCGTGCGCAATCGCCCGGGCCTGAAGACGGTGCTGCTGGCCATCGTCAAATATACGGCGGCCATCCTCTTTGCTGCGGTCATCTTCTATGTGGTATCCGCCCTGTTCTTCAGTACGGAGCGCGAGCGGAGGCTGGAGCATGAGCGCGACCTGCTCGCCGGTGAGTACGCCGCCCTGTCGAAGCAGCTCGACCTTGTGGAAGGCACGGTGGGGAACCTGCGCGTCCGGGACCGCGAGATCTACAACGAACTCTTCAACGCCGACCCTCCGAACTATATCACGGAGGAGCGCGACACCTTGATTTCTGCTGCCGGTGAGCTCGAATCGCTTCCGGAAAGCGACCTGATCTGGGATGCCTACGCGCTCTCCAGCCGGATGGAGTCCACGGCCTCGCAGGTATCGCGCTGGCTCACCGAAATCGACACCCTGCTCTCGGGCGGCACGGTCACGCCGACGGCCATCCCTTCGGTCGTGCCGCTGACCCGTTTCTCGCCCATGCAGGCCGGCGCCTCGGTAGGCAAGAAAGTCAATCCGTTCTACAAAACCATCCACGACCACGAGGGCATCGACCTGGTAGCGCCTCCCGGCACGCCGGTGCGCTGTACGGCTGAAGGCAAGGTGACCCGTGTGGAACGCAGCGAGAAGGGGATGGGCAACCAGGTGACCGTCTCCCACAAAGGCGGCATCGAGACCGTTTACGCACACCTCGACGCCATCCGCGTCTCGGTCGGACAGACGCTCCGGCAGGGCGCGGTGATCGGGACCGTGGGCCAGACCGGCTCCTGTTTCGCGCCCTGCCTGCACTACGAAGTGCGGCGCGGCGATTTCGTCCAGGATCCGGTAAACTATTTCTTTGCGGAGCTTACGCCCGAGAACTACCGCGACATGATGATCGTCGCCCTTACGACGGGCCAGTCGATGGACTGATCCCTGATTACGACCATGGCAGAAAGACTATACTACAAAATCGGCGAAGTGGCCAAGCTGCTCGGGGAGGACGTCTCCACGATCCGTTTCTGGTCAGACACCTTCCCCCGCTACATCCGCCCGGAGCGCAATGCGAAGGGAAACAGGCTCTTCCATCCTGAAGACCTGGAGAATCTCCGGCTGATCCACTACCTGACCCGCGTGGAAGGCCTCAAGCTCGACGGCGTGGCCCGCAAGCTGGCGGAGAACCGCGACGGACTGGAGCACAAGCGCCAGATCGTGGAGAAACTCTACGGCATCCGTTCCCAGCTGTCCGAACTTTACGAAAGCATCTGACGATGAAAGCCCAGGAAATCGCAGCGGTTCTCGAGGCATTCGCACCGCTCCCCGGACAGGAGTCCTGGGACAATTCCGGCTTCTGCATCGGCAGCCCGGAAGCCGAGGTGCACGGCGTGATGGTCGGCTTCGACTGCACGGCGGCGCTGCTGCGTGAAGCGGCGGCCCGGGGTGCCGACATGGTCGTGACCCATCATCCGCTGATCTTCGGCGGCCTGAAACACATCGATCCGGACGATCCGGTGGGAGAAGCCGTCATCGAGGCCATCCGCAACGGCATCGTCGTGTATGCCGCCCACACCAATGCCGACAAGGCGCCCGGCGGCGTCAACGCGCTGATGGCGGCCCGCCTCGGTCTGGTTGAACCGGAGCCGCTCGACGAGCACCAGTTCGCTTTCATCGGCTTGCTTCCCGCCCCGCTGTCGGGCGCGGCGTTCTGCGACCTGGTCAAGGAACGTTTCTCTCTCAAGATGCTGCGCTGCTCGGCTCCCGTGGAAACGGTCTTCCGCGTGGCTACCAGCTGCGGCTCAGGCTCTTCCTTCGCGGATGCGGCTTTCCGGGCCGGTGCGGACGCCTTCGTCACGGGCGACGTGTCGTACCATCATTTCTTCGTCCCGCAGGGGCGGATGATCGTCGATATCGGCCACTGGGAAAGCGAGGTGGAGATTGTATCGAAGTTCGTTTCGGTACTTCGAGAAAAAATGCCTACATTTGCGGTTTACACGGCAACGAACGATAATAATAACCCGATATACTACTACTAAGCAAGCTATGGCTACGAAAAAGAAGGTAAACAAGATCGTCACCCCGATCGACCAGCGTGAGACTTTCGTCTCCCTGTCGAAAAACATGGCCGACACCGATTCGATCGCGATGGAGCAGAAGCTCCGTACGCTGTATCGCATCCAGCAGACCGACACCAAGATCGACAAGATCTACCTCCTGCGCGGCGAACTCCCGCTCGAGGTGCAGGACCTGGAAGACGAGATCGAAGGTCTCCATACCCGGATCGCCAACGCGAAGGCCGAGATCAAGGAGATCGAGAAGGCCAATACCGAGCACAAGCACGTCATCGAGGAGAGCAAGCACCTGATCGCCAAATATGACGCCCAGCGTGACAACGTGAAGAACAACCGCGAGTACGAGTCCATCAGCAAGGAAATCGAATACCAGGACCTGGAGCAGCAGGTGGCCGCCAAGAAGATCCGGGAGAACGAAGCCCTGATCTCCGAGAAGAAAGCCGTCATCGAGGAAGCCCAGCAGACCCTCTCGCACCGCGAGGCCGACCTGGTGGAGAAGAAGAAAGAACTCGACACGATCGTCGAGGAAACCGCCAAGGAAGAAGAAGACCTGCTCAAGGAGCGCGAGAATCTGGTCAGCCAGATCGACGAGCGCATGATGGTGGCCTACACGAAAGTGCGCGCCAACGCCCACAACAAGCTCGCCGTGGTGACCGTCACCCGCGACGCCTGCGGCGGCTGCTTCAACAAGATCCCGCCCCAGCGCCGGCTCGACATCGAGGAAAGCAAGAAGATCATCGTCTGCGAGTACTGCGGACGCATCCTGGTGAGCTCCGCCTTCCAGGAAGAGAAATAAATCCTGCCCGCAGCGATGGCCGCCAACGACAAGCGACAGACGCGACAGACGCGCACGCAGCGCGTCAACCTGGATGCGATCGCCGAAGATTTCGGCGGTCGCAAGCCGCCTCAGGCCATCGACATCGAGGAGGCTGTGCTCGGCGCGCTGCTGCTGGAACCCGAAGTCGTTCCCGACATCCTCGACCAGCTGCAGGCCGACTGCTTCTACAAGGACGTCCACAAGAAGATTTTCGAAGCCATCACCACGCTTTCGAGCCGCAACGACCCGGTCGACATCTTCTCCGTCTCGGATGAACTGTCCAAGCGCGGTGAGCTGGAAGAGGTGGGCGGTATGGCCTATCTGAGCCAGCTGTCCACCAAGATCGGCGCCGCCGCCCACGTGGAATACCACACCAAGGTCCTGCTGCAGAAGTTCCTGCAGCGCGAACTGATCTCCATCTCCTATGAGGTGCAGAAGGCGGCCTTCGACGACTCCCTGCCCGTCGACGATCTGATCGACTCGGCCGAGGAGAAAGTCTTCACGCTGGCCCAGCGCAACGTGCGCAACGAGACCAAGCCCATCCTCTCGGTCATCAACCGGGCGGTCGAGCAAATCGAGATCAACCAGCAGCGCGAAGACGGCCTGAGTGGTGTCCCTTCGGGCTATACCGGCATCGACCGCGTGACTTTCGGCTGGCAGCCTGCCGACCTGATCATCCTGGCCGCCCGCCCTTCCGTCGGTAAGACGGCTTTCGTGCTGACCATGGCCCGCAACATGGTGGTGGACCACCACATCCCCGTCGCGTTCTTCTCCCTGGAGATGCCCGACACACAGCTGGTGACCCGTATCATGGTCAGCGAGACCGGCCTTCCCTCCGAAAAGCTGCGTGGCGCCAAGAAGATGACCCAGGACGAGTGGACGCAGCTCCACGACGGCCTGAACAAACTCTCGCGCGCTCCGCTCTGGATCGACGACACGCCGTCGCTCTCCATCTACGAGTTCCGTTCCAAGGCCCGCCGCCTGGTCAACAAGCAGCACGTGAAGCTCATCATCATCGACTACCTGCAGCTGATGACCGGCCCGCCCGAGCTTAAGGGCATGCGCGAGCAGGAGGTGGCCGCCATCTCCCGTTCGCTGAAAGCCATCGCCAAGGAGCTCAACGTCCCGATCATCGCCCTGTCGCAGCTCAACCGTTCGGTGGAGACGCGCGGCGGCAACAAACGCCCGCAGCTGAGCGACCTTCGCGAATCGGGCGCTATCGAGCAGGACGCAGACATCGTGATGTTCATCCACCGTCCGGAATTCCTGGGCGTGCAGGATGAGGGCGGCTTCCCCGGCGAGACCGACCTGATCATCGCCAAGCACCGCAACGGCGAGGTCCGCGATGTGAAGATGCGCTTCCTCTCGTCGGAAGTCAAGTTCGTCGACTACGACGACCGTCCCTTCGACGAGCCCGACAAGGCTTCCTACACAGAATCCCGGATGAACATGTTCCAGCCGGGCAATGAATTCGACCTGATCAACGACGGGATATAATGGCAAAGGAACGTATCGAACACGAAGGCAAGGTAATCTCGGTCGACAAGGACTACATCTCCGTCGAGATCCTCAACAAGTCGGCCTGTGCGGCCTGCCATGCAAAAGCCGTCTGCGGCGCTTCCGACCAGGCCGTCAAGGTGGTCGAGGTGGCGCAGGACATCTCCACGCTCGCCGCGGACTACCAGGTGGGTGAGACGGTCAACGTCGTGATGAGTTCCGCTATGGGTACGCAGGCCATCTGGCTCGCATATGTGGTGCCTTTGATCGTGCTGATGGCCTCGATCCTGGTATTTTCCCTCTGCGGCGCGAGCGAACTGGCCATGGGACTGGGCTCCCTGGGCATCGTCGCGCTTTACTATCTGGGGGTCTATCTTTTCAGAAACAGAATTTCCAAAATATTTATCTTTTCAATCGAAAAACAAGCTAAATGACTGGAACTATCCTTATTACAATTGCTTGTCTGGTGGCCCTCGGGCTGCTGTTCGCAGTTGTGCTCTACTTCGTGGCACAGAAGTTCAAGGTTGAGGAAGACCCGCGGATCGCAACCGTCGAGTCGATCCTTCCCGGAGCCAATTGCGGCGGCTGCGGACAGGCAGGATGCCACGCCTTCGCCGAGAATGTGGTGAAGGCTCCGAGCATGGAAGGCTTCTTCTGCCCGGTCGGCGGTAATCCGGTAATGGCCAAGGTCGCCGAGGCGCTCGGCCGCGCCGTCGAGGAGTCCGCTCCGAAGGTGGCCGTCGTCCGCTGCAACGGCACGCTGGCCAGCCGTCCCCGTACCAACGTGTATGACGGCTATGCTTCCTGCAAGGTGATGGCCAGCCTCTACAGCGGCGATACCGGCTGCAAGTTCGGCTGTCTGGGCAAAGGCGACTGCGAGGCCGCCTGCAAGTTCGATGCGATCCATGTCGATCCCGAAAAGGGTGTCGCCGTGGTGGATGAAAACAAGTGTACCGCCTGCGGCGCTTGTGTGAAGGCTTGCCCCAAGAGCATCATCGAACTCCGTCCCAAGGGGTTCAAGAACAGAAGGGTTACGGTCCTGTGCGTCAACAAGGACAAAGGTGCCCTCACCCGCAAGGCCTGCACCGCCGGCTGTATCGGCTGCGGCAAATGCGCCAAGACCTGCCCGTTCGGCGCCATCACGGTCGAGAACAACGTGGCTTACATCGACTTCACCAAGTGCAAGCTCTGCCGCAAGTGCGTGGAGGTCTGTCCGACCCACGCCATCAACGAAGTGAATTTCCCTCCCAAACCCGTAATCGCCAAGCCCAATGAAGAAAACGTTTAGAATCGGCGGCGTGCATCCGCACGACAACAAGATCTCCGCAGAAGCTGCGATTGAGATCTTCCCTGCGATCGAGACCGCCTATGTTTCGATGGCGCAGCATCTGGGCGCACCGGCCACGCCCGTAGTGGCCGTGGGCGACCACGTGAAGGTGGGGCAGGTGATTGCCGAGCCCGCCGGTTTCATCTCCGGCTTCGTCCACTCCCCGGTGTCGGGTACCGTCAAATCGATCGGCCCCCGCGCCGACATTGCCGGCAACCTGGTCCCGCACGTCGAGATCACGGTCGAAGGCGACGAGTGGATGGAAGACATCGACAGAAGCGACACCGTCGTCAAGGATATCCCCTTTACGCCGGAAGAGATCATCGAGAAGGTCAAGAAGGCCGGCGTGGTCGGTCTGGGCGGCGCTTCGTTCCCGACGCACGTCAAACTCGCCCCTCCGAAGGACAAGAAGGCCGAGTGCGTGATCCTCAACGGAACCGAGTGCGAGCCTTACCTGACGAGCGACGACCGCATCATGCGGGAACGTCCCCGCGAGATCCTCATCGGCGGCGCCATCATGATGAAGGCGCTCGGCGTGACCCGCGGCTATGTGGGTATCGAGGAGAACAAGCCTGCGGCCATCGCCTCGATGACCGAGGCGGCCCGCGAATTCCCGCAGATCGAAGTGGTCGTCCTCAAGAAACGCTACCCGCAGGGTGGTGAGAAACAGCTCATCGACGCGGTCATCCGCCGTCAGGTCCCCTCGGGCGCCCTGCCGATCGATACGGGCGCCGTGGTGCAGAACGTCGGCACCTCGCTGGCCGTCTATGAAGCGGTCCAGAAGAATAAGCCGCTGATCGACAACGTCATCACCGTGACGGGCGGCTGCCTCCCCGTGCAGCACAACTATAAGGTGCGCATCGGTACGCCGATGTCGAAGATCCTCGAAGTGGCGGGCGGCGTGCCCGAAAAGGCTGCCAAGGTGATCAGCGGCGGTCCGATGATGGGCCGCGCCATCGCCAACCTCGACGCTGCCACGGTCAAGGCCAACGGTGCCATCCTGGTACTGACCGAAGCGGAGACGCGCCGTAAACCCGAATCCAACTGTATCCGCTGCGCCAAGTGCGCCTCGGCCTGCCCGATGGGCCTGGAGCCGTGGCTGCTCAACAAGCTCAGCCGTGCCGGCGGCCGGTTCGACGAACTCGAGAAGGAGCGCGTCTTCGACTGCATCGAGTGCGGCTGCTGCAGCTTCACCTGCCCGGCCCAGATCCCGCTGGTCGATATGATCCGCATCAGTAAGGCGGAAGTAATGAAGATTATGCGTAGCAGACCTAAAAAATAGACGACCGATGAACAAACTTCTCGTATCACCTTCTCCTCATACCCACGGCAAGGAGAGCACGCAGTCGATCATGCGCGACGTGCTCATCGCCCTTGCCCCGGCCATGCTGGTGTCGATTCTCTCCAGCGGCTGGTCGGCGCTGATGCTCATTCTCGTGGGCGCCGCCGCCTGCGTGCTGACGGAATTCATGATCCAGAAATACCTGCTGAAGCGGCCGGTCACGGTCAGCGACCTGTCGGCCGTCGTCACCGGTTGCCTGCTGGCGCTCAACCTGCCCCCGAATTCTCCGTGGTGGCTCATCGTCATCGGCTCGGTGGTCGCCATTGGTGTCGCCAAGATGACCTTCGGCGGTCTGGGACAGAATATTTTCAACCCCGCCCTGGTGGGCCGTGTCTTCCTGCTGGTCTCTTTCCCGGTGCTGATGACGACCTGGAACGATTCCGGTTCGATGTTCGGCCTGGTGGACGCCTTCTCCGGCGCCACGCCGCTGGGTGCGGTCAAGGAAGGCCTCAAGAACGGAATGACCCTTTCCGAGCTGACGGCCGACAACCTGACCTTCTCCCAGCAGTTCTTCTTCAACATGGGCGGTTCGGCCGGTGAGTTCTCAGCCGTCGCGCTGATCCTGGGCTTCATCTACCTGCTCTGCCGCCGCGTGATCAAGGCCACCATCCCGGTGACCATCCTCTGCACGGTCTTCGTGGTGTCCGGCATCTTCTGGCTGGCCGATCCCGAGCGTTTCACCAATCCGGTGTTCAACCTCTTCACGGGTGGTCTGCTGCTGGGTGCCATCTTCATGGCGACCGACTACGTGACCTCTCCGATGACCACCAAGGGCCAGATCATCTTCGGTATCGGCATCGGTCTGATCACGGTCTTCGTCCGCTATTTCGGTTCCTATCCGGAGGGCGTTTCGTTCGCCATCCTGATCATGAACTGTACGGTTCCTCTGCTCAACAAGTATTGCAAACCGCGCCGGTTTGGGGAGGTTAAGAAATAATGGCAGCAAAATCTACATTCGGCAACATGGTGCTGGTGCTTTCCGGCATCTGCCTCGTGTGCTCAGCCCTGCTGGGTACCGTCTATGCGGTGACCAAGGCCCCGATCGAGGCCTCCGAGATCCAGAAGGTCAACGCGGCTATCGCCGCCGTGACGCCGCAATTCGACAACGTCCCTTCCGAAGCTGTCCGCGACGTTGAAGGCGGCCAGATCTACACCGCCACCGTCGGCGGCGAACCGGTCGGCTACGCCATCAAGGTGTCGGTCGGCGGCTTCGGCGGTCCGCTCCAGCTGATGGTCGGCTTCACGCCCGACGGAACGGTCTATAACACTTCCGTCATCTCCCACTCCGAGACCCCGGGCCTGGGTGCGAAACTCGTGGACGAGAACATCGCCCCGCGCCAGCAGGTCAAGGGCAAGAACCCTGCGGTGAACAACCTTTCCGTCAAGAAGGACGGCGGCGAGATCGACGCCATCACGGCTTCGACCATCACGTCGCGGGCCTTCCTCAAGGGTGTGGGCGCCGCCTACGAAGTGTTCAAGAACAACTGTGCAACCCCTAATACGATTGAGCAATGAGCAGCAATAGCAAATTACAGCTGATTGTCGACGGTATCGTCAAGAACAATCCCACGTTCGTGCTCGTCCTGGGTATGTGCCCGACGCTGGGAACGACAACGTCGGCCATCAACGGTATGGGCATGGGTCTGGCTACGATGATCGTGCTGATCCTGTCGAACATCACCATCTCGGCCATTGCCAGGATCATTCCCGACAAGGTCCGCATCCCGTGCTATATCGTGGTTATCGCATCATTTGTGACCATCGTCCAGCTTCTCCTGCAGGCCTATGTTCCGGTGCTCTATGACGCGCTGGGCATCTTCCTGCCGCTGATCGTGGTCAACTGTATCATCCTCGGCCGCGCCGAAGCCTTCGCCAACAAGAACAGCGTGGGTGATTCCGCGCTCGACGGCGTGGGTATCGGCCTGGGCTTCACCATCGCCCTGACCGCCATCGGTCTGGTGCGTGAGATCCTGGGCAGCGGTTCGGCCTTCGGCTGGAAGTTCCTCCAGGGCGACGGCATGCTCGCCTTCGTCCTTGCGCCTGGCGCATTCATCGTGCTGGCCTATCTCATGGTCGTTTTCAGAAAGATCACCAATAAGGCATAAACTATGAAGATCCTGCTTATTTTCATTTCCGCGATATTTGTCAACAATATCGTCCTGAGCCAGTTCCTGGGCGTATGTCCGTTCCTGGGCGTATCGAAGAAGGTCAACACGGCCGTCGGCATGACCGCCGCCGTCACCTTCGTGATGGCCATCGCCACGCTGGTGACCTTCCTGCTGCAGAAATATGTGCTGGTGCCCTTCAATCTGGTTTTCCTCCAGACGGTGAGCTTCATCCTCGTGATCGCCTCGCTCGTGCAGATGGTCGAGATCATCATCAAGAAGATCAGCCCCTCGCTCTATCAGGCCCTGGGTATCTTCCTGCCCCTGATCACCACCAACTGCGTGGTATTGGGCGTGGCCATCCAGGTGGTGACCAACGAATACAATTTCGGTTTTGCCGAAGGTGCCCGTATGCTGGGCCTCGGCGAAGCTATGATCTTCTCCATCGCCACGGCCATCGGCTACGGCCTGGCGCTGATCCTCTTCGCGGGTATCCGCGAGCAGCTTGAGCTGAGCAATGTGCCCAAGTCTTTCAAGGGTGTTCCCATCGCCCTGCTGACGGCCGGCATCATGGCACTCGCCTTCATGGGTTTCTCCGGCCTGGTGTAATGAATCACAAGCCGTTGACCCTCCCGGACATTGAGGCGCTTCTTCGGGCCGGAAAGCTCGAAGAAGCGCATCAGTCCCTGCGCGACTTCGTCAAGCGCGAACCCGACAACCCCCAAGGCTGGTATATGCTGGGCAATCTCTACCGCCGGCAACAGCTCTGGGGCGAAGCCATCAACCATCTCAACAAGGCGAAGCTCCTCGACCCCGACGGCCCCGCCGACGCGGCCATCGAGTCGATCTACGACATCATCCGTTTCGTCAACGTAGATTTGATGAACCCGTAAAAAAGATGATGGAGGTGGCCGAAAAGCCACCTCCTAGCATTATGGAGACGTTCCGGCCATAAAAACTCCCATCTTTTATGGCCGGAAGCCTATTTTACGCTCTCTCGGCCATAAAACAGCTCAATTTTTATGGCCGGCGCTCCTAAGCGATGCGGGAAACCTGGGCGCGCTATACAAAAAAACTCACTGCCGTCTGACAGTGAGTTTTTTTGTCGGGAAGAGGTGCCCGGTCTACCAGCGGTTCAGCGGCAGACCGTTCATCTTCATTTTCACCTGCTGGCGGACTTCCTCGATGATCTGGTCGTTTTCGACGTTGCAGAGGACCTTGTCGATCAGATCGACGATGCCCGGCATATCCTTCTCGACAAGGCCGCGGGAGGTAACGGCCGGCGTACCGACGCGGAGACCGGAGGTCTGGAAGGCGCTTCGGCTGTCGAACGGCACCATGTTCTTGTTGACGGTGATGCCGGCGCGGACGAGGGCCTTCTCGGCCACCTTACCGGTCAGGTCGGGGAACTTCGTGCGGAGGTCGATCAGCATCAGGTGGTTGTCGGTACCGCCGGAGACGATGTAGTAGCCCTTCTTGATGAAGGCTTCGGCGAGTGCCTTGGCGTTCTTCTGGACCTGGATCTGATAGTCGCGGAACTCGGGCTGCAGGGCCTCGTAGAAGGCCACGGCCTTGGCGGCGATGCAGTGCTCGAGCGGGCCGCCCTGGATACCCGGGAAGACGGCGGAGTTGATCATCGCGCTCATCTTCTTGATTTCGCCCTTCGGCGTGGTGATGCCCCACGGGTTGTCGAAGTCCTTGCCGATGAGGATGACGCCGCCACGCGGGCCACGGAGGGTCTTGTGCGTGGTGGAGGTCACGATGTGGGCATACTTCACAGGGTTCTTCAGCAGGCCTGCGGCAATCAGACCGGCAGGGTGTGCCATGTCGACCATGAAGATGGCGCCTACCTTGTCGGCGATTTCGCGCATACGGGCCCAATCCCATTCACGGGAGTAGGCGGAGGCGCCGCCGATGATGAGCTTCGGCTTGTATTCCAAAGCTTTGCGCTCCATGTCGTCGTAGTCTACCAGACCGGTTTCCTTGTTCAGCTGGTAGGCAATGGCGTGATACATCTTACCCGACATGTTGACCGGGGAGCCGTGCGTCAGATGACCGCCGTGGGCCAGGTCGAGACCCATGAAGGTGTCGCCGGGCTGCAGGCAGGTGAAGAACACGGCCATATTGGCCTGCGCGCCGGAGTGCGGCTGCACGTTGGCGTATTCTGCGTCGAAAAGTTTGCAGAGGCGGTCGATAGCCAGCTGTTCGATCTGGTCGACCACTTCGCAACCGCCGTAGTAGCGGGCGCGGGGATAACCTTCAGCATATTTGTTCGTGCAAACGCTGCCGAGGGCCTCGAGCACCTGCTTGCTGACGAAATTTTCAGAAGCGATGAGCTCGATGCCTTCGCTCTGGCGCTCTTCCTCCTTGCGGATCAGGTCGGAAATTTGAACGTCTTGTTTCATATAAGTGTTACGATTATTTTATAGTATTGCCTCTATAGTGAAGAATATACAAAGATAAAACAATTTCCTATATTTGTGACGGCAATTTGAACAATAATGTTCCGAAAACTTTTGAACAGCGAACTGGGCCGCATCAGCGTGGAAGAATTCAAACAGGCCGGCAAAGCGCCGATCGTCCTGGTGCTCGACAACGTGCGCAGCCAGCACAACATCGGTTCTGCCTTCCGCACTTGCGACGCGTTCCGGGTCGGCCGGATATGCCTCTGCGGCATCTCCGCCACGCCGCCCACACCGGAAATCCACAAGGCCGCCCTGGGTGCCGAATTCAGCGTGGACTGGGCGCATTTCGACACGGCGCTGGAGGCTGTCACGGCCCTTCGCAGCGAAGGCTATACCATCGTCAGCGTGGAGCAGACCGAGCACTCGACGCTCCTGCAGGATTTCCGTCCGGATCCTGAAAAACGCTACGCCCTGGTGTTCGGCAACGAGGTCAAGGGCGTCGCCCAGGAAGTGGCGGATGCTTCCGACCTTTGCCTGGAAATCCCGCAATACGGCACCAAGCACTCGCTAAACGTCTCCGTTTCTGTCGGTATCGTGCTTTGGAACATTATTTTGAACAATTTCCGATAGATTCTAAAAAAAGTTACTATATTTGCAGTCCCATTTCGGGAACTCGGGAAGTGGCGCAGTTGGCTAGCGCGCTGCGTTCGGGACGCAGAGGTCGGGTGTTCGAGTCACCTCTTCCCGACAGAAATCAAAAACTCACTGTCAGACGGCAGTGAGTTTTTTTGTATTCCTGCTCGGAAATGATTATATTTGAGGGGGATAGGAAAAGGCTTACAAGCGGAGCCTGCCACAAGCCATGGAAAAGATTGCTAAAAAAGGATATGAATCCCCTGCGACGGAGGTCGTGGAGGTGATTGCGACGGGTATGATCTGCCAGTCGGCTGAAACGGAGGACTACGTGTTTGGCAACCTGGATGAAAACTGATGGGAGGAGGATGAAGATGAACCGTGGTTTTTTGGAAAGACTTCTTCGGGCTGCCGTGACGCTGCTGCTGGCGCTGCTGCCGACGGTAACGGCATGGGCTGATGAAGGCATCAAGGATGTGATGGTCATCGGCGGCTCGGAAAGTAAGGTAAACAGTCTGAAGACTAGTCTCACAGGACAGGGCTGGCATGTTATCGACAAGGATTTGAATCGTGGAGCAGGCGGCGACTACATCTATCTGTTGTATAAATCAGAGACCAGCAACGGTGTCAACAATGGATATATCACCGATTTCTATATAAGCGATGCGAAGGGTACGGCTCCAGACAACTTAACACACAATGGGCGGACATATACTCTGGTTTCCTTTGACGGTGGAGACAGTTTCAAAGAATCTAAGGGCGATCTGAACCGAGGTGCTGACGGCAAATACATCCACTTATATTACACCACAGCTCTTTTTCCAAACAACCGATTCATAACCGGCATCTCGTTCAACAGTACCCAGACGGGTGCCGTGGGTGTGAACGGAGGCTCGGAGGGATACGACCTTAATGCAGGTGCAGGCGGCGACTACATTTATATGCACCTGTCCATTTTTTCCGGACGCAGCCTGCCTTACTCCTATGACTTCGAAGCCACCACGCTGGAAGAAGAGGGATGGACAACGGTTGGTTGTAATCAATACACAAAGATCGTGGAACGCGGCAGTGGCCATGCTTTTCATTTTTGTAATGACAACACCGTAAGTGGAGATGCCTACCAGTACTTGATTTCTCCTGAATTTGACGGACGGATGGCCATGTATGTGGAATTTGACTATGAGCGAGGTCCGATCGTTCAGCATGATTTATCCTTTCAGATAGGCTATTCTACCCAAACCAATGACATTTCTTCTTTCACCTGGGATTCAGATGTTGTGGCAGGGTGGGGACACTTTGGGAAAACTTTTCCCAAAGGAACGAAATACGTGGCTGCCAGAGCGTGGACAACGAATAGTTTCATGGATATCTATTTGGATAATTTCAACTTCACGGTCACGCCAGTCATTCTCACTTTGTCGGATTGTACGGAACATGCCGCCAAGGTTTCTTGGGATGGGCCACAAGCGGGCGAGACCGTTACGGGATATGTTTATCAGTATAAAAAAGCGGATGTTTCGCAATGGTCGACAGAAACTTCGTTGTCCGCCTCCGCCAGGAACGTCACGATCAGCGGCCTTTCCGCCCACACGGACTATCAGTTTCGTCTGAAAGCCATTTATGGCAGCAGTGAAAGCAATTATGCGAATCTCAGTTTTACCACGGCCGTTGAACTTCCCTACAGTTGCGGATTTGAAAATGGGATGGATGGTTGGAGCCAGGTCGTACATAGCTGGGAATTTACAGGGATATCTGATCAGACCAGTTACGAGGGTGCACGCTGTTACCGTTTTTATGGCGACGTCGCGACATCTCCGTCCCAATACCTGATTTCTCCGAGATTGCCCGGCGATTGTGCCGTGAAGATGTCATTCTACTACTTGAATGCGGTATACCCAAATACAGACCGTTTCCGGGTAGGCTATTCAACTACCGACAGCGATGTCGGTTCTTTCACTTGGAGCGACGAAATAACTGCGCAGGGGCATGACTGGGAGTTGTATGAAAACGACTTTCCTGAGAGGACCAAATACGTTGCAATCCAGTACCCGTCAGGTCAATCATTCTTCTTCGTCGATGATTTCAGTTTCGAAGTCTATTCTGCCCTGGCAAGGCCGACAGACCTTTCCGTGAGCACCCTCACAGACAATGGCGTTTCGTTCTCTTGGTCATGCTCCGCTTCTGGAGTCACAGGCTTTGCATACCAATACAAGAAGAGAAATGACAACGCCTGGTCGTCTGAACAGAACCTGGATGGCAGTACCCGTTCCGTCGCTCTGACCGGCCTGGAAACCAATACTACCTACGACTTCCGCATCAAAGCATGCTATGGCAGCAATGCGAGCAATTACGTGACCGCCCGTTTTACCACGGAGGGTTCGATTGAACCGTTGCCGCACTTCCAGAGTTTTGAAAACGGCATGGGTGGCTGGCGCATTGTGAACAGCAACGGCAATGCGGGAATCAAATCGTGGGAGCCGCGAGAAGGCAGCTATGACTTCGGCTTTGCCTTCGATCAAATCGAGAGTAATCCGCCCCAATATCTGATTTCCCCTCAATTGAACGTCAGTTCAGAATCAATCCTGTCGTTTTACTACCAGAATAATGCGGACGCTACGACCGCGTATCGGACGCTTTTCTCTGTGGGATATTCTACTACGGATAAAAACCCCGAGGATTTCAGCTGGTCCGATGAAATATCCGTAGCCGTAGCGGCGGGGACCTGGCCGCACTTCGTGCAACGACTGCCGCAGGGAACCAAATTTATAGCCTTTCGTGTAATGGCTGGACAGCCCTGGCTTTACCTGGACGACATCAGCGTCGCCCCTATGGCCAAACCTGTGGCTACGGCTGCTGTCGTGCAAGGAATGGACAAGTACGTGACGACGTTCTTCGACGAGAAGGTGTATTGGGAACTTCCGGAAGGAGCGACGGCCTATACGGCCGGACTGAACGGAGATGAACTGATGCTTGTGCGCATCGGCAACAGAGACAGCCGTGTAATTCCGGCAGGGACCCCGGTGATCATCGTTGCCGACAAGGCACAGGAAGATGACAATGCCCCCACGAAGACCATTCCGGTTATCCTGTCGGGCTATCAAGCCGTCACGCCTCGGGAAGGAAACATCCTGAAGGGTGCGAAAGAGGATATTGCCGTGACCGAGGGAAAGATTGACAATAAAGCGGTTTACGTTCTGGGTATTGTGAACGGAACGCTGGGAATCTATCCGTTCAAGGGTGACAAGATTCCGGCCGGAAAAGCCTATATATTGAAATGAAAAAGACTTTGCTCATACTTACAGCACTTGAGGCCCTGCTTTGGGCTGGATGTGCACCGGTGGAACTTGTTTCGGAAGATGTTCCTGCAAGACAGGTGTTGGAGGGCGATTCTTGGACATTGACGCTCCGGGCGGAAATGGGTGACCCTGAGACGAAGGGCCTGGACATCGACGGGACGGACGAAGCGAACACGACACTCCTCAAAGCCGTCTGGTTGACAGGTGAGAAAGTATATGTATACTTGGGAGAAGAAATGATTGGAACGCTCATGGCAACGGAAGATGCTTCGGATCCTCATTACGCCACGCTGTCCGGAAAAGTGACTGTTGCCGGCATTACGCCGGGACAAACGCGACTTACCCTGCTGACGCCCTATCGCCGGGATGATTGGACATACATCGGGCAGGGGGGTATGCTTCTGGTAAACGACGGGGGAATGAGTGGTCTGTATAATTCCATTGCCGCGAGATATCACCTTGCCCAGGCTGACGACGTGCTGGTGACGGGTTTGACAGAGGCCGACGATGGCAAGTTCGCGTTGTCTGCCAGCCCCGCCGTCTTCAAGAACCAGCAGAGCGTCTTTCGCTTCAATTTCCGCTTCCAGGAAGGGGGCGCAGGGGAAAAGACGCCTGTCGAAACCGCAGGCGCTTTGATAACGGGAGACGGCGGCGGGCTCTGGAAAGGCTGGAACATGGGCACAGGCCCGATCCCAGTCTGGCTGGCTGAACCCACGGTAAATCCATTTTTCGTAGCCTTGCGGTTCAAGGACCAAACCAACAGGGAAAACTTGAAATTCGAGGTATTCGACGCAGACGGTATCACCTATTACGGCAGCAAGGAAATCCCGGCTGAATACAAGCCCAACGGCCATTTCATAAGTGCGAAGAACATCACGCTCACAAACCGTCTGAAACTGGACGTATCTTCTGCGGGTGAAGTGGATGTTGTGCTATAGCGCGACGGAATGATGCTCAGAATTCGACCATCGGATCGTCGTAGTCGTGGCCGCCGAGAACGGTGCCGTCGCCGGCGTAGTGGATGATCTGGCTGGGGGAGCCGTCGGGTTTGTAGGAGGTGCAGCTGTGGTTGCCGCGCGCTTCGTCGGGGAGCGCTTTGATGCGCTCGATTTCCGCGCTGAAATAGCTTTCTGCCATATTTCGGATCGCCCGTTCCGTGTTGGTCGGAGGACGGTGGTCGTAGCCGCCGTCCCGGTCGAGATAGTCCATCAGCTCGAATACCCGTCCGTCGGAATACTCGAGGATGGCGATCCAGCGCGGGCGGGATTTGTCTTCTTCCGAGAGTTTCTCTCCGCAGTAGGAGCAGGCGTCGATCTGGCGCAGGTCCTTGTCCAGCTTTTCGAGCAGTAGCGGGTCACCACAGTAGTAATTCCATCCCTGGAAAGATCCCATTGTGCGGAAATACACGGAATTCCGTTCTTCTTTCTTGAAGGAGAACACTTCCGTGCCTTTGTCCGAGTGCAGTTCGAAGCGGAAGGCCTTCAGGACGGCGTCCTGCGCCAGTTCCATGTTCCGCCAGGGCGCAAAGAGCTCCTCCACTTTATGGAACGCTTCCTTGGCGCCTGTGGGCATGGCCTCGTAGCCGCCGCTGCGGACACGCTTTCCATCGGAATACTTCAGCGAAAAGTCCCAGGTGTCGCCGTCCTTGATGTCGAACATCGGCTTGTAGCGTTCTTTGTAATGGTCCATCCTGTATTCCCGGACAAGGGCTTCGAGCGAATCCATCACGGCTGCATCGGCCAGGTAAACGCGGTCGCGGTCGTCACCGAGTTCCACGGTGATGCGCACCTTTCCGTCGCTGAGCCTTTCGGCCCGGTAACCCCGGTTGGTGAAACCGCGATAGCCGTGTGTAGCTGTGTAATAGAAGGATTCGAGGCGGCACGGTCCATCGGGGACGGGTTGTGCCAAAGGGTCGGGTGTCGGCGTCGCGGGCCGGCATCCGAGGAAAGAAAGCAGCGACATCAGGAAAAGGAATTTGGTCATGGTGGGCATCAGTCGCGTTTTTCCAGCAGTTGGATCGCTTCACTGAAGCCATGCTCCGTCGAGTGGCGGAGGTCCATTTCCGAAACCGACGGAACGCCCTGCCGCCAGTCCTCTTCCGGCGTGCGGTCAAGGTAATCCATCGTTTCGATCTTCTGGCCGTTCGCGTATTCGGCCTTCAGGATCCAACGGGGGCGGGAAGTGTCTTCATCCGTGAGGCTCTCGCCGGTATAGGAAGCCATGTGGTTCCAGCGGATTTCGTTGGCGAGCCGTTTGGGCAGGAAATCGTCGAATCCTTCATAATGCTGGCCCTTGGCTTGGCCGTAAGGCTGGACGAAAGCCGTTCTGACCTCGCCTTTCTGTTCGAAGGTATAGATTTCCGAACCTTCCGCATCGTGGTATTCGTAGCGGAAAGAAACGAGGGCGATCTCTTCCGCCGGCTCTTGATAGAGCCAGCGGGAGAGGATGCCTTCAGCTTTGCCGATTCCCGCGGCGCCTTTCGGCGGATAGGCCATGTATCCGCCGCAGGAAGTCGAGTTGCCGTCGGTAAAGACGAGCTCCATCGACCAGGAATCTCCGTCCAGGATCTCCATCTTCGGTTCGTAATGCCCCTTGAAGCGGTCCATCCGATATTCGCGGACCAGCGCTTCGAGCGAATCCATCAGCGCCCCTTCTGTCAGGTAGACGCGGTCGCGGTCGTTGCCCACCAACACGGTAACGCGGGCCTGGCCGTCTTCCAGGCGTTCAGCCCTATAGCCGATGTTGCTGTAGGCGTGGTAGCCGTGGGAGGCGCTGTAGTAGAGCGACTGCAGATGGACGTCGCGGTCCAGTCCCGGGGCAGGATCCTTTTGCCCGCATCCCAGGAAGGAGAGCAGTGACATAACAATCAGAAGACGGATCACGTAACGCATAAATTACTTGTTGTTGTCGCGACGAGGGCCACGGTTGCCGTCGCGGCGCGGGCCGCGGTTGCCACCGTCCTTGCTGTCACGGCGCGGGCCGTTACCACCTTCGCGGCGCGGACCGTTGCCGCCTTCACGGCGCGGACGACGCTGTTCCGGTTCCACGTAACCTTCCGGCTTCTCGGTCAGTGCGCGCATCGAGAGGCGCATCTTGCCGGCCTTCGGGTCGTATTCGAGGAGCTTGACATCGACTTCGTCGCCGACGGCCAGGACGTCCTCGACCTTCTCGGTCTTGTTCCAGGCGATCTCAGAGACGTGCAGCAGGCCTTCCTTGCCCGGCATGATCTCGATGAAGGCGCCGAACTCGAGAATCGAGACGACCTTGCCGTGATAGACCTGGCCGACTTCGGGGACGGCGCAGATACTCTTGATCCAGTCGAGGGCCTTCTGCATGTTGTCGGCGTTGTCGGAAGCGATGTCCACCACACCTTCGGTGAGGTTGGTACCCGGGATCGGCTCTTCGTCGATGTTGATGACGGTGCCGGTCTCCTTCTGGATCTTCTGGATGGTCTCGCCGCCCTTGCCGATGACTGCACCGATGAATTCGGCAGCGATGCGGATCTGGACGATGCGCGGCACGAACGGCTTGTAGTCGGCACGCGGCTCGGGGATCACCTTAAGCATTTCGCCCATGATGTGCATACGGCCCTGGCGAGCCTGCTCGAGGGCTTTCTCCAGTACGTCGTAGCTCAGGCCGTCGACCTTGATGTCCATCTGGGTGGCGGTGATGCCGTCTTTGGTACCGGTGACCTTGAAGTCCATGTCGCCGAGGTGGTCCTCATCGCCGAGGATGTCGGTCAGGATGGCGTAGCGGTCGTTCGGGTGTTCGGCGTCGGTGATCAGGCCCATGGCCACACCGGCGACCGGCTTGCGGATCTTCACGCCGGCGTCCATCAGGGCGAGGCAGCCGCCGCAGACCGAAGCCATGGACGAGGAACCGTTCGACTCGAGGATGTCGGAGACCACGCGCACGGCGTAGGGATTCTCCGGGGCAAGCGGCATGACGGCCTTGAGGGCGCGCATGGCCAGGTTGCCGTGGCCGATCTCGCGGCGGCCCGTGGCGCGCTGCGGCTTGGCTTCACCCGTTGCGAACGGCGGGAAGTTGTAGTGGAGCACGAACTGCTGGTCGTCCTGGATCAGCACTTCGTCCTGTTCCTTCATATCGAGCTTGGTACCGAGGGTCACGGTCGCGAGCGACTGGGTCTCGCCGCGGGTGAAGATGGCGGAGCCGTGGGCGCAGGGCAGGTAGTCCACTTCGCACCAGATCGGACGTACCTCGTCGGTGGCGCGGCCGTCGAGCCGGCGGCCTTCGTCGAGGACAAGGTTGCGCATGGCTTCCTTCTCCACGTCGTGGTAGTAGCGCTCCACGAGCGGGGTCTTCTCCTCGAGTTCCTCTTCCGGGATGGTGGCCAGGAAATCGGCCTTGATGGCTTCGAAAGCGTCGGCGCGCTCGTGCTTGGGCAGCGCAGCCTTGGCGGTCTCGTAGCAGCGGGCGTAGCAGGCTTCGTGGACCGCTTTCTTGAGCTCTTCGTCCTCGACGTCGTGCGGATAGTCGCGCTTGTTCACATCGGTGCCCAGTTCGTGCATCAGTTCCTTCTGCACGCGGCAGTGCTTCTTGATTTCTTCGTGGGCGAACTTGATGGCCTCGAGCATGTCGTGCTCGGAGACTTCCTTCATTTCACCCTCGACCATCATGATGTTCTCCTCGGTGGCGGCGACCATCAGTTCGAGGTCGGCGCGCTCCGTATCCTTGAAGCCGGGGTTGATGACGAACTGGCCGTCAATGCGGGCCACGCGGACTTCGGAGATAGGACCCTGGAACGGCAGGTCGCTCGAGGCCAGTGCGGCCGATGCGGCCAGGCCCGCCAGGGCGTCGGGCTGGATATCTTTTTCTGCTGAGATCAGCATCACGTTGACAAACACTTCCAGGTGGAAGTCGTCGGGCCAGAGCGGACGGATGGGGCGGTCCACCAGACGGGAGATCAGGATCTCATAGTCGTCGGGACGGCTTTCTCTCTTGAGGAATCCGCCGGGGAAGCGGCCCGCGGCGTAATATTTCTCCCGGTAATCAACCTGGAGCGGAAGGAAATCCGTTCCTTCCTTGACTTCTGTAGCAGCGGTTACGGTCGCAAGCAGCATCGTGCCGCCCATCTTCACGACCGCCGAGCCGTCGGCCTGCTTGGCAAGCTTACCGGTCTCGATTTCGATTGTCCGACCGTCGGACAATTCAATGATTTTCTTGATAACGTTCATATTGTAACCTTAGTGTGTCTTCATACAAAAAAGGCCGCTGCATACGGCGGCCTTCATCTTTTCCCTGGAGATTATTTGCGGAGGCCCAGGGCCTTCACGATCTCGCGGTATCTCTCAATGTCCTTCTCTTTCAGGTAATCGAGGAGCTGACGACGCTTACCCACAAGGCGGAGAAGGGCGCGCTGCGTGTTGTGGTCCTTCTTGTTGGCCTTCAGGTGCTCGGTCAGATGAGCGATACGGTAGGAAAACAAAGCAACCTGACTCTCAGGCGAGCCGGTGTCAACATTAGACTTCCCGTATTTGCCGAAAATCTCTTGCTTCTTGTCTGCGTTCAAATACTCTGACATAATGCAAAAAATTGTTAAGGGCTGCAAAGGTAAGGATATTTTTTAACTCTGCAACTTTTTATTCCACAATTATTTTGCAAGGGCGCTCAGCCGTTCGTAGAGTTTGTCCAGGCCGGTGAGCAGTTCGGCGCCGACGCGGTTGTAATAGGCGCGGGCCTTCACGTCCGCTGCCGGGTGGTTCACTTTGTCGAACAGATCGTCAGCCATATCGCTCGCCTCGTTGATGAGGGTCTCCACTTGTCCGAGCTCTTTTTCAGGGTGCAACATAGCGAACAGCAGGCAATCTTCCACGAAGTCGCCGATCAGGAATTCGATATCCTTCTTGATGTCACGGAGATTCATTGTCTTTCTTTATTTTACTTCGGCGCAAAGATAAGCATTTTTCCGCAAATATCCATTTCACGTGCATATTGTCCCTGTCTCAAGACCCTTATGCACGCTCCGAGCGCTTTCCCGGGCTCCGGGGCCATATCGGTCGTACCGGCATTTGCAAGTGTCTTGTTTTATCATTATCTTCGCCATAACAAACAATAACACACATGAAAAAGTTTTTCCTCGCCGCTGCGTGCCTGATACTGGGCATGGCGGCACTCCACGCCCAAAGCAGCACATACGGCATCAAATCCGGACACCTGAAATATGAAACCCGGACCAGCGGCGGCATGCAATACAACGAGGTCTGGTTCGATGACTACGGCAAGACTCGCAAGCAATATGACCAGATCATGATGGAAGGCATGGGAAACTACCAGACCGAGGTCCTGATGCGCGACGGCAAGGTTTACACCAATGCATGGATTGACGACGCGAAGAAGGATGAGGCCAAGATGACCGAGTCCGGCCCGGGCCTCAATCTTCTGGATCCGGACGAGGCCTACCTGAAGGCGAACAAGATCGAGAAACTCGGCACCGAAGATGTCTTCGGCAGGACCTGCACGGTCTATTCCTACAAGACGAGGTCCCTGCTGCGCACGATCAGCAACAAAGTGTGGATCTGGCAGGGCATCATCCTGAAAATGGAGACCCGCGGCGCTCTCGGCGCTAACAACGACATGATGGTCACCCTGTTCGAGGAGAACATCAAAATTCCCGCCTCCACCTTCAAAATTCCCGAGACGGTGAAATAAGTCCATGAACGCATAGTGAATCAAAGGATCTTTCCGGTATCGGAGTCTATGGCTTTCCACTCTGCCGGATTCATTCCGGTGACGGCTTTGAAATTGCGGCGGAAGGTGGTCATGGAGGAGAATCCCGACGCGTCGGCCACGTCAGCGAGGGGCATCTCCGGGTGCTCACGCATCATGGCTTGGGCATGCCGGACACGGTGCCCGTTGATGAGCTTTGAAAATCCCATTCCGAAGATATTGTTGATTATCGTGCTCACGTAAGTCTTGTTGGTGGCCAAGGCTGAAGCCACATCGGCAATCCGCAGGTCCTTGCGCTTGTATAACTCTTCTTCTTCGATGAGCCGGGAAATCTGCTCCGCCAGCGAAGGATTGCGTCCGGGCTCCGGTTCCGCTTCGCCGGAAGGCTCCGGACGGCTTAGCCTGCGCTTGACCGTGACAACGGTTCCGCACGTGAGTCCGCCCAGAAGCAGTACTCCGGTCATCCATGCCCACCAGGGGAGAGCGGCCTTTGGCAGTGGCTCCGAATGGAAGATAAATGCCTCGCGGCAAGTTGTGAAATTGTCTTCAACGGGTAGATCAGGATATGGGGTATCCGGGTTCCGATTAACGTCCAAGACAAATCATAATTCGATCTTCTTGCCGGATGCAGGTGGATACAATAATGATAATGGATCACACCTTACAGGTATGCAAGCAGGTTATTGGTCAAAGTCGTCGATTACTTCGACGTCACCGTATGAAATAATGGGATATCGCTTCAGATGGGTCAATTCTTTTGAAGTCGTACCACAATCGTCGACTTCTAATTTCAGGTACACTGTACGATTGGTTAAACCAAAGTAATCAATTACTTGAATACGCTAGCATTCCCCCCTCCTACAAACCTGTAGGAGGGGGGAATGTTGATTTAGGAGGAATGATTTTGCATATCAGAGATTATTATTTGAATCCCCGTGCCATCCCGGTATCGTACACCGGGCAGAAACAAACTTTGACCAATGAAAAAGCTATGAGCAAGAGCAAACAGAGGAGCAAATACATGTGAAGCCTCTATAAAGGCCATTCGCTTTTCACGTCGCAAATGAGCAACCCTGTCAGAAATCCTCACTGGCAAGACGAGATTCCTAAAAGGGATCAGCGGCAAAGTGGGTGGGGAGATGGTAGATCAGGGCGGGATGTTAAGGTCCAGTACGTTTCCGTCCGAGGAAAGCCCTGCTGGTACTTTGCAGAACCGCTACCATCAGAAGCGAATAAAAGTTGGCCGGCCAAGCAGCCGCAAGAAAGAATACGTAAACGTTTGATTATCAAGGATGACGATTTCGAATTCTTGCGGCTATGCTCGATTTCGGCTGCTGGCGCAAGAACCGAAAACAAAAACATCTGATTATCAACTATTTAAGATTCGACCTTCTGCGGCTGTCTGCCGAAATGGGGAGAAGATCCGCACGGGCAACCGCGGGATGATGGTATGCGAGCGGCTGGTGGCTGGGCTGGTGTTGTGCGCTACCTTGTGCGCTGCCTTGCTGGCATTGTGCGCCGCCTTGCTGGACGCTCGGTCCATGGATACGCCGTCTCGTGGATTGAGCGTCCAAGATTATCATCGCAAAGCCCCATTTCCGGACGCACAATCCACGAGATGAATGAACGATGGACTGAGCGTCCGACATGCGTGTTTGCGCTCGCTGGTTGATTGCGTTTCCGGCGGGACGGGTGTTGAAGGATGCGACGATTTGCGTAAGGGGCAGGAAAGTGGCTAGCGAGTGAGTGCCCGTCTCGTGACGGCGCAGGTTCTGCGAGTGTTAGGCGTCACTTGTGACGACTAAAAGGGAGTTGTTCGCCGTCAAGGGCATGAAGCGAAAAGCGGCATCAGTCGCTAGCGGAGACCGAGCGGGAAAGCCTTGTGCAATAGCCGGTCGTAGCGGCAGGGTTTGGGGCAGAGCCCCAGTAAACACTTAGCCCCTGCCCCTAGTCATGAGGAGCAGCCTTCAACACCCGTCCCAGAGGAAACGAAAACAACGACTGGTGGACAATTCCTGCCCACCCGATTTTGGCGGTGATCCCTTTTTTATGGCCGCTATCGAACTAGTCAGCCATCCTCAAGGAAGCCCTGTTTTGAGGATGGCTGATGTCTTTTCCGCCATCTATCCTCAAAAGAGGCCGTTTTTGAGGACGGAAAGGCCCATTTCGCTGCTAACAGGCCTGTAAAGTGGCCATTATTTTGATGTCTGGAGGGTGGAATGTCGATTTAGGAGGAATGATTTTGCTTATCTGTCAAATTTAAGCGAATTTTACAGGAAAGAAACGATATTCCTATGCGTATTACTTATTATTATCTTTTTCTGGTTTTGGCGGTGGCGTTTGGGACGCTGAACGTGTCCGCACAGGGGCCGGGCAGGCAGCGGCAGGCGCCGGCGGACCCTGCTTATGAAATGCGGGAAATCTCTTGTGTCAGCGAGGGGAACCGTCTGTATGGCGAGGCCTTCATTCCGCGTTCGCCCGGGAAGCATCCGGCTGTGATCATGTCGCACGGCTATGGTGCCACGCACGAGGGTTTTTATGGCATGGTCGATACGCTGGCCAAGTTGGGCTACGTGTGTTATTGCTATGACTTTGCCGGCGGCTCTCCCCGTAGCCGCAGTGAAGGCCGCACGGAGGATATGTCGATCTTTACGGAGCGGCAGAATTTGATGGATGTCATCGACATGGTACGGGGCTGGGACTGCGTGGATGCGGAGAGTATCTTCCTGCTGGGCGAGAGCCAGGGCGGCTGCGTCTCGGCCATTACCGCCCCGTATGTCTCGGAAAAGATCAAGTCCATTGTGCTGGTGTATCCTGCCCTGTGCATTCCGGACGACGGATTCGCGCTTTACCCAAAGCGCGAGAATGTTCCGGATACCGTCACTTTCATGGGGATGCGGATCGGCCGGGCGTATTATGAGCGCTTTTATGATGGCTTCGACATCTACAAGGAGATCGCCGGCTATCAGGGCGATGTACTGATCATCCACGGTACGGAGGATGGTCTTGTCAAGCCGGAGTATTCGGCCAAGGCATCCAATGTCTATGACCACTGCGAGTTCCATCTGATCTTCGGTGCCGGCCACGGTTTCCGGAAGCCGGAGCACCGAGAAGCGTATCATACCTATGTCATCGACTTCCTCACCAGGCAGATGCGGTCCAAGCGAATCCAAGCCTATCTCGCTTCGCTCAGGTCGGATCCCTCGGCGCATACGCTTCGACCTGACGCCAAGAAGGCGAAGAACAGCCCGTACGTGGGGAGCAAGAACTATGGAAAGCGCATTGCGGTTTTCGGCGGCTCGCTCTCGGTGAATCCGGAGTCGGACGTCGCCAAACAGCTGTGGGCGGACCAGCTGGGCGCTGAGGTGGTGACCTATGGTGTCGGCGGGGCAGGGTTCTCCATCGACCAGGGCTATTCGCTTCAGAAGCAGGTGGATACGGCCGGCATTTATGATGTCTATGTGCTCTGGGCTTCAACCAATGATTATACCAACGACCGCCCGTGCGGCTCCTGGTCGGATTATACGGCAGCAGACGGCTACGATGTGTCCAAGCTGCATACCCAATGTGGCGGCATCAACTATTGCATCCGTCGTCTGCTCGAGAAGAATCCCCGGGCCGATATCTATTTCTTCACATCTCTTCGTTTCTTCGGTGCGGATGCCGGACACAATCCCTACTCCCTGACCCCCAATAAGACAGGAAAGACTTTTGCCGACTATGTTGAGGCTCAGAAAGCCTGTTGCGCCTATTACGGCATCCCCGTTCTGGACCAATTCAATCTCCAGGGAATCAACGGATTCAATGTAGAAAACTACTACAAGGACGATCTCCTTCATATGAACGAAGAAGGCTATCGCCGCATTGCACCCGTCCAGGCCGCCTTTCTCTCGAACGGGCGGTAACGCAATTCTGTCGACAACAAATGTCTCGTTGTTTGTTTTTATCGCAATTTTAGTAGTTTTGCGAAATTTTTAACCGATTCGTTCATGAAAAAAGTCCTAATTATGTTGATGGCCTTCCCGCTGCTCCTTGCAGGATGCGGGAAGATCAATGCTGAAATCGAAGAACTGAAAAACAGGATCGCCAATCTGGAAGGGACCACGATCGCTTCCATCGAACAGCAGATTGCGTCGATCAATAAGTCCATCGGAGACCTCAATGGGATGGACACATCCTTAAAAGGCTATCTGGATGCGCTCAGCGACAGGGCGGCCGATTTGGAAACGCGGGCAGGTGAAATTCCTGTTTTGCGCGAGGCCATCAATGAGCTGAAGGAACAGGACGGGGCGCTTGAAGAATCGATTGCGGACCTGAAGTCCTATGTGGAATCGCTGGAGGATGTGGTGGCGGCACTGGATGGTTCCGTTGACGAGCGGCTCTCGAAAGAGCGGGAATGGATCAACGCAACCTTCTGTACGCTGGAGAACTACCAGTCGATGACGACGGAAATCGCTGCCATCCGGGAAGGAATAGCGGGTGTGGAACGCGCACTGGGTTCCCGGATCGACGGAGTGGACGCTTCGCTGGATTCCCTGCAGCAAGCGTTTGCCGCCGACCTGAAAACCGTCAGCGACAATCTTACCGACAAGATCGGCAAGACGGAAGCTTCCATGAAGAAATGGGTCAACGAAGCGCTGGCCGGCTATTATGACATTGCCGCCATCGATGCCAAGCTCGCCGCCTTGTCTGCTTCGGCAGAAGCGGGGCAGGATGCGATCAAGAAGGATCTCGACAATCTTTCCGGCAAGGTTGACCAGGTGAAAGCGGATCTGACCGCTGCTTACAAGAAAGCGGTGGCCGAGGCGATCGCGGACAACGAAGGCGTCATCTCCAGCCAGATCGCCAGTGCAATAGAAGAGGTAGAAGCACGCGTGAGCAGCGATATTTCCGACCTGCAATCGAAGGTATCGGGACTGGAGTCCCGTATCCGTTCGTTGGAAACCATTGTCAACGGGCTCAGGGTCAGCAGTATACCCTATGGCCTTGTTTTGTTGGAGTCGCCTGCCGACACCATTACCAAAGGCACGACCCGTGAGATGCGGTTCAGGGTCAATCCCTCCGGTGTCAAGTTCACGAAAGACATGGTGCTGCTCGACTGCATCAGCTCCAGCTCTTTCCTGCGCAAAGAACCCGGTACGAAAGTCTCGTATGTCAAATCTTCCGAGCATCTGAGCATCTCTACGATGGCGGCGGACAAGAATGCTGCCGGCAACGTGCTCGACGGTCAGTATGTCCTGGGTGTGGCCGCTGCCGCCAATGAGGCGGTCTGGGACGAATCGCTCATCGCCTTCGTGGGCGCATACAAGGACCATGCAGGCCAGCTCCAGTACATCAGCACGGCGGCTTATCCGGTGGTCATGTTGCCGCAACCGGCTGAGGGGCTCAACCCCTGGTATTACCCGAACGCCACGTTCCGGTCGCAGATTACCGGAAAGAACGAGGCTGGGAACAGCTATGTGCTCGATACGCTCGGTGTCGTCTATTTCGCATTGGACGGCGTCGATTTTATAGACAAGGAAAAGAAGACTTCCCGCCGATACAGTGCAGGCTTCCTGAAGGATGCCGTGTTCACACCCGATGCGGGCTATCCGCCTTTGCATGCCATACTGGATACGGATCGGCATTATGTGCGTTTCTATCCGGATACCACCGGAAACGATATCTGGCGCGCTTTCGAGGATCAGACCGGGACTGCCCATCAAGACGTAAAAGGTACAGTGACCCTGACGGATCGCTGGGGCGCCACGGCCAGCTATCAGCTCTCCATGGCCTGGTTCAATACGATCAGCCTGGTGGAAAATGTTACGGTCAATATGAGCGACCTGAATATGGAGAACCCGATTGTCAGCGTTGACATGACGGAGGCGTTCAAGCGTGCGGGCTACGATGCCTCCCTGATCAAAGACGGAATGCGCATCCAGTCGTTCGATATCTATTCCGTGAATTGGGACAGCGATTTTGTTTTTGAGCCGGTATTCAGGCAGAACAGCCGGATTCTCAATCTGGAGCTCAGTGGAAAAATCGTTCCTGGTGCGTCCAATGCGCAGATGATCAAGTTCACGGTTTCGCCCAACCCTTCCTATGTGTACAGAGAGTTTACTGCCACACAGATCAGGATGGACGTTACGATTAAATTGAGTATTATCTAAAAATTAACACACCCTTTTTATAAGGGGTGTGTTAATTTGTTTATTTTCAGGACAATAGTCCTTTTTCTTCTGACCTTTTTTAAATGCTGATGATGCCCGGTTTCTTGGTCAGGCCGAGGCCGGGTTTGTCTTCGAGGGTGATGCGGCCGTCGACGAGTTTCATGCCGTCGAAGCAGTCGTTGCCCAGGAGATAGTTGCCGTCGAGGTCGGCCCAGATGACTTTCGGGGAAATCTGGGCGGCAGCGGAGATGGCTACGGACGTTTCGGTCATGCAGCCGACCATGAGCTTCATGTGGTTCTGCTCGGCCATCGTAATCATCTGGCGGGCTTCCCAAAGGCCGGTGCACTTCATCAGCTTGATGTTGATGCCGTGGAAAGCGCCTTTCAGACGCGGGATGTCGTAGATGCGCTGGCAGCTTTCATCGGCCATTACGGGCAGCGGGCTGCGCTCGGTGATCCAGGCGGTTTCGTCGAGCATCAGCTTGCTCATAGGCTGCTCGATCATCTCCACGCCGCGTTCGGCGAGCCAGTGAATCATGTCGAGGGCGTAGTATTTGTCTTTCCAGCCCTGGTTGGCGTCGATTACGATGGGGCGCTGGTCGCGGGCGCGGATCAGGTTGATCATGCGCTTGTCCTCGGCTTCGCTCATACCGAGTTTCACCTTGATGATCTTGTTCCACGAGGCTTCGGTAATCTTGGTGTTGACCATCTCGTCGGAGGCATCGTAGCCGATGGTGTAGCAGGTGTAGGGTGCGTCTTTCGGGTTGAAGCCCCAGATCTTCCACCACGGCTGGCCGAAGATGTTGCCCACCAGGTCGTGCAGGGCGATGTCGATCGAAGCCTTGGCGGCGGTGTTGTTGGTCGTGACCTTGTCCACGGCGGCCATGATGTCCTCGATCTGGAAAGGATTGTCGAACTTCGGGAGGACGCTGTCGACCACCTTCTTGTAGAACTCGTGGCAGGAGGCCTGCGTCTCGCCCAGATACGGCGGCATGGCTGCCTCGCCGTAGCCTTCGTAGCCGTCCCAGGTGAGGCGGGTGATGACAATAGGGGTCGTGGTGCGTGAAGAACCCGAGATGGTGAAGGTGAACTTCATGATACCCTGGAAGTCTTCCCAGGCGAGTTCGAGTTTCTTGCTGCCAGCTTTCTTCTTGGCGGCTCCCGCACTGCGGGCGAAGAGCTGGGAAGGGTGCCACATCGCGGCGCCGGCCGTCAGCAGGCCCGCCGTCTTGAGGAATGTTCTGCGATCGCTCATATGATTAATTGTATAAATGTCTAAAAATAGACGCCGCTCGCGGCGATGGAAACGACGCCCTTTCCGCAGTCCTGGTTGCCGATGATGCGGCAGGCGCGGATGGGCTTGCGGTCGTAGTAGTCCGGTTCTCCTTCAACCAGCGAGTTGATGCGGACCAGCATCGAGGAGTGGATGATCTTGCCGTCACCGAGATAGATGGCCACGTGCGAGATGCGTTCGGGCTTGTCTTCCGTAGCTTCACGGCCGAAGAAGACCAGGTCGGCGGGCTGAAGGTTGTCCAGGCCCTGTGAAACATCGACCGGTTCGCCGGTCTTGTATTGCTGCGAGGCGTTGCGCAGGAGCATGTAGCCGTTGAGGAAATAGACGCTCTTGGAGAAACCGCTGCAGTCCACGCCTTTGATGGAAGTACCTGCCCACAGGTAAGGCACACCGAGGAACGTCTTGGCCGTTTCGATAATCAGCGCGCGTGCTTTCTCGACGTCTTTCTGCGGGGCATCGGCGGGAATGACGGCCTTCCGGCTGTCCACCCAGGTGCGTAGATCCGTCACGTCGGCTGTGGGGACGTAGGCTTCCCGTCCGTCGGGGAGGGAGACCTTTGTATAGTTGCCTGCCGTGCCGGTGGCTTCCACGATGTCGCCCCAGACAGCGTCGCTTACGTGTGCGGCATCGGGTCTGGGCGCGTTGACGAAGAAAGTATAATAATTGGTGACGACCACGCGGCGGGAGGTCTTCCAGGCGTCGAGGCGGGGCTGGTCGATCGGAACGATGGCCATGTCGTTGACCCAGGCTTTGTAGCCGTCGGGGGTCTCGATGTTGACCCAGTATCCGTCGCGATAATGGACCTTGACTGGCGTGCCCATCAGGGCCTGCGTTCCGAGTTCGGCAGCGTAGTCGGGCTTCTCGCGCATATTGATTACGGAGAGGGTGGCCATGGCGAGTCCGTTCTCGTCTTCCGGCTCGGATTTGGGTGTGGTGTCCTGGGGATTCTTGTCGGGGGCTCCGCAGCTCAGCGCGAGCAGCAGGCAGATGAAATAAGTGTAAAAATGTTTCATTTTCCCTTGAAATTGATACCTTACAACCAACAAATATACTATAAAATTCGCCACAATTCGCCACAATCCGCGGTCTTTCGCCCCAATACGGCCGTTTTTCGCCACAAACGGCTTGTACGCGCAAGGAACTTGGCGCGGGGTTGGCTACCTTTGCGTCCGGTAAAATATTAAAATCTGAAAAAAATGGAAAAAAACGCAATTGAGGAGAAAGTCATCAACATCATCTCCAACAAACTCGGTCTCCCGAAAGAAGAAGTCACCCCCGCCGCCAGCTTCACGATGGATCTCGGCGCCGATTCTCTCGACACTGTCGAGCTGATCATGGACTTCGAGAAAGAGTTCTCGCTGAAGATCTCCGACGAGGATGCAATGAACATCAAGACCGTCGGCGACGCCATCGAATACATCTCCGCGCGTATGTAAATAAAAGGACCCGGCTGACGAGAGCGCTACGAGGCGATCCGGCCCAATCGTTCCGCGATGGTCTTGTAGTAGCTCTTGGAAACGGGGATCTTTTTGGCATCCGGGTGATTGAGCACCAGCAGCACCCGTGCGTTCTCACGCTTGAAGAGCGAGACGTTGTCCACGTTCACGATGAAGGAGCGGTGGCAGCGCACGAGTGAGGTGCCCTCCAGTTGCTTTTCGAGCCGCGTGGTACGGCAGCGCATCAGGTAATTGAGCAGTTTGCCGTCCAGCTCGTAACGGATTTCCACGTAATTGTCCTGCGATGCGATGTAGAAGATGTCGTCGGAAGCGACCGACAGCTTCAGGGCACCGGTATAATCGTAGAAATCGATAATACGGGATTTGGGCTCCGGCCGGTCGGCCTCCTGGTTCATTTTCAGGGCATTGATTTCCTCGGCCTTGTCGCGGTTGGCGGCAATCAGCGTGAAAATCACATAGGGGATGGCCAGGATCAGGGCTACACAGTAGGAGGTACGCAGCAGCAGTTTCGCTGAAAGCAGGATTTCCGGATTGAAATAGCGCGAGGCGAACATCAGGTAAACCGTGGCGATCAGGACGAATTCTCCGGTCAGCCATAAGATGTAGCGGCCAACCGTGATGGTATGGCGGATCTGATAGAGCATCATCAGTTCCTTGCTGATGAACAGGATCAGAATGCAGACCAAATAGAACAACAGTGTCGGCACCAGGTTGTTTTTCGGGTCGAGCCCGAGCCAGATGGTGTCGGAAAAGGGGTGATAGAGAAAGAGGAAAAGGAAGGAGAAGACCACGACGAAAGCGACGGATCCCAGCAGAAAAGTTTTCTGCAACAAATATTTCGGAGCGTTCAAGTCAATCAATTTTGCCCCAAATGTACGAATTTTAAAGAATATACCTCAAATGAAAATCATAGGAACAGGCAGTGCGCTTCCCCAGAAGGAGATTTCCAACGATATGCTGGCAGGTTTTCTGGAAACCAGCGACAGTTGGATCACAACGCGCACCGGCATTCACACGCGGCGGCTTCTGAGTACCGAGACATTGCGCGAACTGGCCACCAAGGCAGCGCAGGCCGCCCTTGCATCCTCCGGATTGCAAGCCTCGGAAATCGATTATCTGATTTGCTCGAACGTGGCCAACAGCTATGTGTCCCCCTCGCTGGGCAGCATCCTGCTCGGTACGCTGGGCTGCGTCTGCCCGACGTTCGACCTGAACGGCGCTTGCGCAGGGCTGGTCTATTCGCTCGACATAGCCGATTCTTTCCTTAAGACCGGCCGCGCCCGGAACATCCTGGTCGTGGCGGCCGAGCAGCCTTCCCGTTTCTGCAACTGGCACGACAGGGCGACCTCGGTGCTTTTCGGAGACGGTGCTGCGGCGATGGTGGTTACCGAAGGCAAGGGCTTCCGCGATTTCCGCCTGACCGGCGTTCCGCATACCGACGTGATGTACTACAAACGCTCCCTCGAGCCGACGCCGTTCGACCGCGTGGAGGAAAGAACCACGCCGCTGGTGATGGAAGGCCGCGAGGTGTTCCGCATTGCCGTTGAATCCTGCATCAACGATGTGGACGTCCTGCTTCAGCGCAACGGACTGACCGGCGCGGACATCGACAAATACCTGCTCCATCAGGCGAACATGCGCATCATCGAGTGCATCCGCGAACATTTGGAGCAGCCCCGGGAGAAATTCCCGACCAATATTCAGAAATATGGCAACACGTCCTCGGCCAGCGTCGGCATCCTGATCGACGAGCTCTCCAGAGCCGGTGAGCTGAAAGACGGCCAGACGCTGATGATCAGCACCTTCGGAGGCGGGTTCGTGACTGCGGCGGCCATCCTGGACTGGTCCGCCATCCAATATTGACATTTATGAAAAGAGTAGTAATTACAGGACTGGGCGCTATTTCCCCGCTGGGCAACGACGTGAACACCATGTGGTCGGGCCTGCTGGAAGGGAAGTGCGCCATCGATTATATCAAATCCATCAACACGGAAAACCTGCCGGTCAGGATCGGCGCCGAGGTGAAGGACTTCCGTCCCGAAGACTACGGCATCGACCGCCCGATGATCCGCCACAACGACCGCTATGCGCTCTACGCGCTGGCCGCCGCTTCGCAGGCCATGCGCGACAGCGGCCTCGAAGTAGGCAAGGACGTGGATCCCAGCCGTTTCGGCTGCGCCATCGGCTCGGGTGTGGGCGGCATCCAGACTTTCTGCCGTGAACATAGCTCGATGCTCGAAAACGGCGCCCGTGGCGTCTCGCCGCTATTTATCCCCGAGATGATTGCCAATATCGCTTCGGGCAACGTAGCGATTACGTACCACGCTGAAGGTCCGAATCTCCCTGTTGTCACCGCCTGTGCGACCGGTACACATTCGATCGGCGAGGCTTACCGCCTGATCCGCGAAGGCCGCGCCGACGCGATGATCAGCGGCGGCGCCGAAGCTGCGCTTTGTGAGATGGCCATCTGCGGTTTCGCCAACAGCAAGGCCCTTACCACGAGCGACGACCCGATGGCGGCCTCGCTGCCGTTCGACCTGCGCCGCAAGGGCTTCGTCATCGGCGAAGGTGCCGGCATCATGATCCTGGAAGAATTTGAAGCGGCCCGCCGCCGCGGCGCGCACATCTATGCCGAGGTGAGCGGATACGGCAATACCTGCGATGCGTTCCACTATACCGCTCCGCGTGCTGACGCCAAGTGTGCCACGGCGTGCATCCGCCTGGCCCTCGAAGAAGCCGGCTACAAGGACGGAGAACAGCTCTACATCAACGCGCACGGCACCGGGACCCCGCTCAACGACAAGTCCGAGACCCTGGCCATCAAGCAGGCCCTGGGCGAGACGGCGGCCCGCCGTGCGGTTATCAGCAGCACCAAGTCGATGATGGGTCACATGCTCGGCGCAACCGGTGCCATCGAGCTGGTGATCTGCGCCCTGACCCTCAGGGACGGCAAAGTGGCTCCGACCATCCACCTCGACGAGCCCGATCCCGAATGCGACCTCGACTATACACCGCATACCCCCCGTGATTACAAGGCCGGCCTGACGATCAGCAATTCGTTCGGTTTCGGCGGCCAGAACGCGTGCGTGGCATTGAGAAGAATCTAAAATAATGATCGATACTATGGTAAGAGAAGAACTTAAGAATTACCTGCCGCATCGGGAACCGATGTTGCTCGTTGACGATGTGACGGTCGAAGACGGGATTTCTACCGGTCACTATCAGGTGCGCGGTGATGAATTTTTCCTTCAGGGCCACTTCCCCGGCTATCCTGTCGTCCCGGGTGTCATCCTCTGTGAGATCATGGGACAGTGCAGCTGCGCCCTGGTCCTCGAAGAACTCCCCGGACGCCTGACCTTCTATGCAGGCCTGGACAATGTGCGTTTCAAGAATCAGGTCCGCCCCGGCGACCTGCTCACGGTGACGGCGCATATCGCCAACCGCCGCGGCCTGACCTTTTTCATTGATGCAGAGGCCCGGGTCGACGGCAAGCTCTGTGCGAAAGGAACCTTGATCTTCATGTTGGTCGATAAACCCGAATAAGCTATGAAACTCCTTCAAGATAAAACCGCCCTGATTACCGGCGCATCGCGCGGAATCGGGCGCAGCCATGCCCTCCTCTTCGCCGATGAGGGTGCGAATATCATCTTTACCGATCTCAAGCAGAACGAGCAGAGCGACGCCCTCGTGGCGGAACTCCGCGCCAAGGGTGTCCGGGCCGATTTCCTGGCTTCGAACGCCTCGGATTTTGCGCAGACGCAGGAAGTTGCAGCCTGGGTTCAGGAGAACTACGGCCGCCTCGACATCCTGGTCAACAACGCGGGCATCACCCGCGACCAGCTCATCCTCCGTATGAGCGTGGAAGACTGGAATATGGTGATGGATGTCAATCTCCGCTCCGTCTTCAACTATACCAAAGCCTTCGCGCCGATGATGATGCGTCAGCGCAGCGGCTCGATCGTCAACATCAGCTCGATCGTGGGCCTGAACGGCAACGCCGGCCAGTGCAACTACGCCGCCTCGAAAGCCGGTATCATTGGCTTCACGCGTTCCATCGCCAAGGAACTCGGTTCGCGCGGCATCCGCTGCAACGCCGTGGCTCCGGGCTTCATCGAGACCCCGATGACGCAGCAGCTCTCCGAAGAGGTGCGCAAAGAGTGGATGAAGCAGATCCCGCTGCACCGCGGTGGCCTCGACACCGACGTGGCGCACGTGTCGCTCTTCCTGGCCAGCGACCTGGCCGCCTATGTGACCGGACAGGTCATCAGCTGCGACGGCGGTCTGGCGATCAACTAGAAACACAATCATAAGAATACAATCCTATGTCATTCAAAATAGTAGTATTGGCCAAACAGGTCCCAGACACGCACAATGTCGGGGCCGATGCCATGAATGCGGACGGCACCGTCAACCGTGCCGCCCTGCCGACTGTTTTCAATCCGGAAGACCTCAAGGCCCTCGAAATGGCCCTGCAGGTCAAAGACCAGATGCCCGATGCAACGGTCACTGTGGTTACGATGGGCCCGCCCCGTGCCGCTGAAATCATCAAAGACGCCCGCAACCGCGGCGCCGACGACGGTTTCGTGCTGAGCGACGCCCGCTTTGCAGGTGCCGACACGCTGGCCACTTCGTATGCCCTTTCGCAGGCCATCCGCCAGACAGGCAAGGTCGACCTGATTCTGGGCGGCCGACAGGCCATCGACGGCGATACCGCGCAGGTGGGACCGCAGGTGGCTGAAAAACTGGATATTCCGCAGGTTACGTATGCCGAGGAACTGCTTGCCGTCGATGCGGAGACGATCACCATCCGCCGCCGTCTGGAACGGGGGACCGAGTGCGTCAAAGCCAAGCTCCCCGTGCTGGTAACCGTCACGTCGGCTGCCGCCGACTGCCGTTTCCCGAATGCGCACCGGATGATCCGCCTCTCCAAGGAGGAGGTCCGGATGATCAACGCCGACAGCATTGACGCCGAAATGGACCGCCTCGGCCTGAAAGGCTCGCCGACCAAGGTCAAGCAGATTGAAAACGTGGTGCTCTCGCACAAGGAGTCGGTCGTTCTGGAGCCCACCGAGGCTGCCCTGAGTGAACTCTCCGCGACGCTCATCAAAGAGCACATTTTGTAGGATCCGAAAAACCAAGGAATCGATGAATAACGTATTAGTATATTGCGAGCTGTCGGAGAAGAACCAGATTGCCGACATCGCACTGGAGCTTTGCACCAAAGGCCGTCAGTTGGCCAGCCGTCTGGGCTGCCGCCTGCAGGCCGCCGTGCTGGGCAGCGGCGTGAAAGCCGCGGCCGAGTCGCTCTATCCCTATGGCGTGGACGAGGTGTTCCTGGCCGATGACCCGCGGCTTTCACCCTATCGTACCCTGCCGCATTTCGACGTGCTTTCCAAACTGATCCAGAAGGAGCAACCGCAGATCGTGCTCTTCGGCGCCTCCAGCGTCGGCCGCGACCTCGCCCCGCGCATCGCTTCGTTCCTGCGCTGCGGCCTGACCGCTGACTGTACGCAGCTCGAGATCGGTTCGCACGAAGATCCCAAGACCAAGAAGACGTACGAGAATATCCTCTATCAGATCCGTCCTGCCTTCGGCGGCAATATCATCGCCACCATCGTCTGCCCGGAGACCCGTCCGCAGATGGCAACTGTCCGCGAGGGTGTGATGAAGAAAGAGGTGTTCGATCCTGCCTATAAGGGTGTGATCGTTCCCGTGGCCGTCGAGGCTTCGCTCGACAAGGCCGACAAGGCCGTCGAGATCCTCAGCCGGGAGATCGAAGAGCAGAAGATCGACATCAAGGGTGCCCAGATTATCGTGGCCGGCGGCTACGGTATGGGCAGCCGTGAGAACTTCCAGCTCCTCCATCAGTTCGCCCGCCTGATCGGTGCCAGCGTCGGCGCTACCCGCGCTGCCGTGGACGCCGGCTTTTGCGAAGGCGAGCGCCAGATCGGCCAGACCGGCGTGACGGTCCGCCCCAAACTCTACATCGCCTGCGGCATCAGCGGCGCCGTCCAGCACCGCGCCGGTATGGAGCAGAGTGCCAAGATCATCAGCATCAATACCGATCCGGATGCGCCCATCAACGCCATCGCCGACTACACGATCATCGGCGAGGTGATGACCGTCATCCCCCAGTTTATGGCTTGTTATAAAAATAATCTGAAGTAGTTATGAATTTCTATACCGATAACGAGAGCCTTTCCTTCTACCTCCACCATCCGGAAATGGAGCGCGTGGTTGCCGTCAAGGAAAAGGATTATGCCGAAGCTGGACAGCACCCGGAAGCCCCCGCTTCCGCCGAAGAGGCTGTTTCGCAGTACGATATGGTGATGAACCTGGTGGGTGAGATCGCCGGAGAGGTGATTGCGCCCAACGCCGAGCAGGTGGACCACGAGGGCCCGAAGCTCGAGAACGGCCGCGTCTCTTATGCGCCCGGCACCCGCCGGAACCTCGACGCCCTGATTCAGGCAGGCCTTTACGGCATTTCGCTCGACCGCAAATACAACGGTCTCAACTGGCCGCGTGCGGCCGTGGTGATGGCCGCCGAGATCATCGCCCGCGCCGATGTGGGCTTCGCCACCATCTGGGGCCTGACCGACTGCGCCGACACCATCCAGGAATTCGGCTCCGACGCGCTGAAAGACAAATATCTGCCCCGTATCTGCCAGGGTGCTACCTGTTCGATGGACCTCACGGAGCCCGATGCCGGCAGCGACCTGCAGTCGGTGCGCCTGAAGGCTACCTACGACGAGGCAGCCGGCTGCTGGCGCCTGAACGGTGTGAAGCGCTTCATCACCAACGGTGACGCCGACCTGCACCTGGTGCTGGCCCGCAGCGAGGAAGGTTCGACCGATGGCCGCGGCCTGTCGTACTTCGTGTTCGACCGTGCCGACGGCGGTATGGTGGTGCGCCGCATCGAGAACAAGATGGGCATCAAGGGCTCGCCGACCTGCGAACTGCAGTTCACCAACGCCCCGGCCCAGATCGTGGGCGAACGCCGCCTGGGTCTGATCAAATACGTGATGTCGCTGATGAACGGCGCCCGCCTGGGCGTAGGTGCCCAGTCGATCGGTCTGTGCGAGGCAGCCTGCCGCGAAGCCGAGGCATACGCCGCTTCGCGCGAGCAGTTCGGCCATCCCATCAACCAGTTCGTGGCTGTCCAGGACATTCTGGCCCGGATGCGTGCCCGTACCGACGGTGCCCGGAGCCTGCTGTATGAGACCGCCCGTTACGTTGACCTTTCGGCCTCGTCGCGCGCCGCATCCCGCGTCGCCGACATCCTCACGCCGCTGGTGAAACTCAGCGCCAGCGAGTTCGCCAACCGTTGCGCCTACGACTGCATCCAGGTCCACGGTGGAAGCGGCTTTATGAAGGAATACGCCTGCGAACGCCTGTATCGCGACGCCCGTATCCTCTCGATCTACGAAGGAACGAGCCAGCTGCAGGTCGTGGCTGCTGTGAAAGGCATCGCCAACGGCGCCTATCTCAAGCAGATCGAAAGCTACGAAGCCCGCGTCGCCGAGGCGCTGGCTGCAGCTCCCGCCGGCGAATCCGCTGACGCGGATCTCGCCGCCCGGCAGCACTGCCTCGATGTCCTGCGCAAGGCCACCGAAGGCTACAAGCGCTTCTATGAGATGGCTACCGTCGAAGGCAGCACCAGCGAACGCTTCGAGCACGCGACCCGCGCCCTGACCGAGGTCCTTGCCAGCATCGTGATGGGCTACCTCCTGCTGCTCGACAGCTTCCGCGACGCCCGCTACCTGAAATCCAGCCAGTACTTCGTCCGCGAAAGCATCGGCCAGGTCACCCGCCACATCGCCGCACTGGAAAACTGCTAGCCTGCGGCCGCTGCAACGGACGGCGCTCCTGCCTCGGTCCGACTCACCGCTGCAACGGACGCATCTCCCGTCCTTTGGCCTGGCCCGCTCGGCGCTGCAACGGACGGCGCTTCCGCCTCGGCCCGACTCACCGCTGCAACGGACGGCACTCCCGCCATCCGGCCCGCCCCGGCCCGTCCTGCCGCTGCAACGGACGCAACTGACAGTCAGTCGATTACGCAAAGTGATCCCCCTCAAAACGAGGGGGATCAACTTTTATAAACAGTTGAAGGTCAACTGTGTACATTGCAGAACCGGGGCGGGACGGCCGCACCGCCTGCATCGCTTGCACCGCCTGCATCGCTTGCATCGCTTGCACCGCCTGCACCGCCTGCATCCCCAATATGTGACAGGGACTGAACATGATCTGGGAACACTTGTTGACGGCCCTGTGTATTCACATCTTTTTCATTATCTTTGCGGCCGTTATGGCGAACGAGAAGTTATCGGGGCATCTGGCGGTTGCCGGGGCGTATATTATTTTCGGCTTGAATGTGGTGTGCTGCAAGGACATCGCCAACAGTGCGCTTGTGTCTCCGATCGTGCTGTTTACTTTCCGGGCGCTGGGGGCTGCTGTGCTTTTCTGGGTGTTGTCGCTGTTCATGCCGCGGGAGAAGGTGGACCGGGGGGATTTCTGGAAGATTGCGCTGGCTTCGCTGCTGGGGTTGTTCCTGACGCAGTTCACGTTCCTGCAGGGCATTACGATGGCCAGTGCCATCGATGCGGCCATTATGGGTACGCTGGGTCCGATCTTTACCATGATTTTCGCCTTCCTGTTCCTGAAGGAGCCGATCACGTGGATGAAGGCGGGGGGTGTGGCCATCAGTTTCGCGGGAATCCTGTTCCTGATTTTCAATTCGGTCCATTCGGGCGGGGCGAATGCTTCTACGCCGGCGGGCATCGTGCTGCTGCTGCTGAACAGCCTTTGTTTCGCTTTGTATCTGGCGCTTTTCCGGCCGGTTATCGCCAAATACAATGTGGTCACGTTCATGAAGTGGATGTTCCTCTTCTCGCTGCTGATGTCGCTGCCGTTCTCGGCCAAGGGGCTGGTGACCACGGATTATTCGGTCATCCCGATGAAGGTGGGGCTGGAGATCGGATATCTGGTGTTTTTCGCCACGTTCGTGGCGTATTTCCTCATTCCGTTCGGCCAGAAGCGTATCCGTCCCACGCTGGTGAGCATGTATTCGTATATGCAGCCGATCCTGGCTACCGTCCTGAGCATCATCCTGGGCGTCGATGCCCTCACCTGGCAGAAAATCCTGGCTACGGCACTGGTAGTCGGCGGCGTGGTCCTGGTGAGCAAGAGCCGTGCGGCAGCTCGCTGAAAAACAACGTCAACGCTAAAAAATTATCATTATATTTACGACTTCAATTTGGAGCCGTATGAGTATCGATCGTTTCGAGCTGGTCAGGACGTCGTTCGGCAAGAAGGCGCCGGCCGTGGATCTTCCCGACAAGAAAGCATCTGAGTATTTTGGAGAACGCCTGTTCAATCGCGCCGCGATGCGGAAGTATCTGGATCCGCGTACTTTCGAGGCGCTGATGGAATGTATCGACCAGGGTCATCCGCTCGACCGTGCGACGGCTGACCGCGTGGCCGGCGGTATGAAGGAGTGGGCGTTGGAAAACCACGTGACGCACGTCACGCACTGGTTCCAGCCGCTGACGGAAGGGACGGCCGAGAAGCACGATTCACTCATCGCGCTGGATGGCCGCGGCGGCGTCATCGAGACTTTCGACGGCAGTTCGCTCGCCCAGCAGGAGTCTGACGGCTCTTCTTTCCCCAACGGCGGCATCAGGGCCACCTTCGAGGCCCGCGGCTATACGGCCTGGGATCCGACCTCGCCCGTCTTCATCCAGGAAGATACGCTCTGCATCCCCACGGTTTTCGTCGCATATACCGGCGAAGCGCTCGATTACAAGACGCCGCTCAAGCGTTCCATCAAGGCGGTCAGCGATGCCGCCGTGCCCATCTGCCGCCTTTTCGATCCGGCTGTGAACAAGGTAAAGTGCTTCCTGGGCTGGGAGCAGGAGTACTTCCTGGTGGACGAAGACCTTTATGCCGCGCGGACCGACCTGATGATTACCGGCCGGACGCTGATGGGCCATATGTCCTCCAAGAGCCAGCAGCTTGCCGACCACTATTTCGGCGCCATTCCGGCCCGTGTCGCAGCTTTCATGCGCGAGCTGGAAGTGGAAGGGCTCCGGCTCGGCATTCCGCTCAAGACCCGGCATAACGAGGTGGCACCCAACCAGTTCGAGCTGGCTCCCATCTACGGAGAGGCCAATCTCTCGAACGACCAGAACCAGCTGGTGATGAACCTGATGAATTCCATTGCCCGCAAACACGGTTTCGTGGTGCTGCTGCACGAGAAGCCTTTCCACGGCATCAACGGTTCGGGCAAGCACTGCAACTGGTCGCTGGGCACCGACACGGGCCGGCCGTTGATGGCCCCCGGCCGCGACGCGATGGGCAACCTGCTGTTCCTGACCTTCTTCGTCAACGTGCTGATGGCTGTCCAGCGGCACAACGACGTGCTCAAGGCCAGCATCGCCAGCGCCACCAACGCCCATCGTCTGGGTGGAAACGAGGCCCCGCCCGCCATTATCTCCGCCTTCCTGGGCCGCACGATGACGGCTGTCCTGCGCAAGATCCTGACCGTTCCTTCCGATACGCCCATCGAGATCGCCGGGCGCAAGGGACGCAGTGTCGGTTTGATCGAGATTCCGGAAATCTTTGTCGACAATACGGACCGCAACCGCACATCTCCCTTTGCCTTTACCGGCAATCGTTTCGAGTTCCGCGCCGTGGGCTCCAGCGCCAACTGCGCCGGCGCCGTAACTACGCTCAATGCGGCCGTGGCCGAGCAGCTGCTCGATTTCAAGGAGGCGCTCGATAAGGAGCTGGCTGCCGGCAAGTCGCTGCAAGTAGCCGTGATGGACACCCTCAAGCCCGTCATTGCCAAGATTATCGATGTGGTCTGCTTCGACGGCAACGGCTATTCTGAGGAATGGCAGCTGGAAGCGCAGCGCCGTGGCCTTGACGTGGAGACCAGCGTGCCGGAAATGTTCAAGGCCTTCACCACGCCCGAATCCGTGGCCATGTTCACCCGGACCGGCGTCTATACCGAAAAGGAACTGGGCGCCCGCAACGAGGTCAAGTGGGATATCTATACGAAGAAAGTCCAGATCGAGAGCCGGGTGATGGTCCGTATGGCCGTCAATCATATCATCCCTGCCGCACTGGAGTACAAGACGCGGCTGCTCAAGGAGGTATCGCTGCACCAGCAGGTGATGGGAAGTTTCGACGGATGCGGCACGGAACTCGACCTGATCCGCCGCATCGGCGCTTATATAGAAGAGGTAAGCGACCGCGCCGAAGCCATGCGCCTGGCGCGTAAGCGGGCCAATACGATAGAGGATGAGTACGCCCGCGCCGTGGCCTACCATGACATCGCTTCCCAGATCGAAGAACTCCGCCGTCCCATCGACAAACTCGAGGAACTGGTGGACAACCAGCTCTGGCCTCTGCCCAAGTACCGCGAACTGTTGTTCATCAGCTAAATTTTTTTAAAAAAGTGAAAAATTTTTGAAATATCGCTTGCGATATAAAAATAAAGTTGTACCTTTGTGTCGTGAACGATATAAATAGAAAAGCAATAACAAACAATAAACAGTAAACATCATGGACAAACAGAAATCTATCGCGGCCCTTCAGGCCTATGCAACCGGCCTTGCCGCCCAGTCTCTCCAGCACAAAGTAGAAGGTAAGATCTTCGCCGACCAGGGCTTCTCCAAACTGGGTGAGAAATATGCAGAACACGCAGCCGAGGAAATGGCTTGGGTGGACCAGTTCATCGAACGCATCCTCGACCTCGGCGGTACGCCGCTGGTGGAAACCGCTCCGGCTATGCCCGTTACCACCGACCCTGTCGAATACATCAAGGCCGACCTGGCCGTCTCCCACGAGCAGGTTCCCATCCTGCAGCAGTTGGTCCTCTCTCTCGCCGACGACCTCAAGACCTACGACATTCTCAAGGCCTACGCCCTTGACGAAGAAGAAGATATGCTCTGGAGCGAAACCCAGCTCGACCTGATCGAGAAGATCGGTCTGCAGAACTGGCTTGTGAAACAACTCTAATACGCACGACGCCATGGCAAAGATTTACGATTTCAAGACCAAGAGCAACCGGGGCGCCGAAGTGGATTTCGCCCAGTTCGAAGGCAAAGTCCTGATGGTTGTCAATACCGCTTCCAAATGCGGCTTCACCCCGCAGTACGACGGCCTGGAGGCGCTCTACCAGAAGTATAAGGACCAGGGTCTGGTGATTGTCGGCTTCCCTTGCGACCAGTTCGCCGGCCAGGAACCCGGTTCCAACGACGAGATTGCGGAATTCTGCCGCATCAACCATGGCGTGACCTTCCCGCTGATGGCCAAGACCGATGTCAACGGCCCCAATGCTGAACCGGTTTTCGAGTATCTGAAAGAGCAGGCTCCTACCGAGGAGTACAGCGGTCTGAAGGCCAAAGCCACCCGGACCATGCTCAAGGGCCTCAGCAAGAGCGCGAAGAAAGACAGCGACATCCTCTGGAACTTCACCAAGTTCCTTGTCAACCGCGACGGTTCCGTTGTCAAGCGCTATGCGCCCGTGGTAAAACCGGAAGATATCGAAAAGGATATCCAGGGAATGTTATGATCGAAGAGGCGTTCAAACTGGATAACCAGCTCTGTTTCCGCCTCTATACCGCTTCGCGTCTTCTCACACAGGCCTATCACCCGCTGCTTTCAGAGCACGGATTGACCTATCCGCAGTACCTGGTGCTGCTGGTCCTTTGGGAGAAAGACGCCCAGCCGGTGAATGACATCGCCAAGCGTTTGCATCTGGAGACGAACACAGTGACCCCCTTGCTTCAGCGGATGGAGAAGGAGGGTGTGCTGTTGCGGGAAAGGGGGGCTCAGGATGCCCGGCAGATGATTGTTTCCCTGACTCCGGCAGGCAGGGAGCTGAAAAACAAGCTGGCCGACGTCCCTCTCACCGTGGGCAATGCGGTGATATGCGATCGATTCACCCCCGAAATGGCACCGGAACTCTTCCGGATGCTGGACGACATCATCGCAAAACTAAGCCACTGATTCAGGATCAGCGGTATTCGTCCCACGCTTTCACCGGAAGTCCTTCGGGCTCGAGGGTGCAGAAGGCGCGGATGTAGGCTGTCGCCAGGCGGCTGTTGGTAATCAGCGGGACGTTGAAGTCGATGGCGGCCCGGCGGATGCGATAGCCGTTGGTCAGTTCACCGTGGGTGAAATTCTTCGGAATGTTGATGACCAGATCGACGCGGTGATCCCTGATCAGTTCGAGTGCGGAAGGCTCAGCGCCTTGTTCGTCCGGGAAACGGACGGGCAGGGCGCTTACTCCGTTTTCGTTGAGGTAGCGGCACGTCCCACGCGAGGCGTAGAGCGTGAATCCTTTTGCGTGCAGAAGCTGGCAGGCGGGAAGCATATCGGCTTTCTGAAGCGCATTTCCTGAGGAGATCAGGACCGCGCCGCCCGGAATCCGGTGTCCCACCGAAAGCATCGCCTTGAGCAGGGCCTCGTCGAACGTGTCGCCGATGCAGCCGACTTCGCCGGTCGAAGCCATATCGACACCCAATACGGGGTCGGCGTGGCCAAGGCGGGAGAAGGAGAACTGCGAGGCCTTGACACCCACGTACGGCAGCTCGAAGGCATCGATGGCAGACGGTTCGGGATGTTCGCCGAGCATGCAGCGTACAGCCAGGTCTACGAAGTTCAACTTGAGGATCTTCGACACGAAAGGGAAGCTGCGGGAAGCCCGCAGGTTGCATTCGATGACTTTCACCTGCCCCTGATGGGCCAGGAACTGGATGTTGAACGGCCCAGTGATATGCAGCTCGGCGGCAATGGCGGCGGCGACCCGGCGGATGCGGGCCGCCGTCACGCAATAGAGTTTCTGCGGCGGGAACTGGATGGTTGCGTCGCCCGAATGCACACCGGCATATTCGATGTGCTCGGAGATGGCGTGCGCCACGATCCTTCCCTGGTCGGCCACGGCGTCGAATTCGAATTCCTTGCTGCGCTGGATGAAGGAACTGATGACGACGGGGTGCTCTGCCGAGACTTCGACAGCCATCTCCAGGAAGGTATGCAGGTCGGCTTCGGAGTAGCAGACGTTCATCGCAGCGCCCGAAAGGACGTACGAGGGGCGCACCAGAACAGGGAAGCCTACGTCTTCCACAAATCGTTCGATGTCGGCCATCGTGGTGAGTTCCTGCCAGCGGGGCTGGTCGATGCCCAGCCGGTCGACAATCGAGGAGAACTTGTTGCGGTCTTCCGCCCGGTCGATATCTTCGGCGCTGGTACCCAGGATGTTGATGCCACTCCGCTGGAGCGGGAGCGCCAGGTTGTTGGGGATTTGTCCGCCTACGCTCACCACCACGCCGAACGGCCTTTCGACGGCGCAGACCTCCAGGACGGTTTCGAAGCTGAGTTCATCGAAATAGAGCCGGTCGCAGCTGTCGTAATCGGTCGAGACGGTCTCCGGATTGTAGTTGATCATCACGGCCTGCCAGCCTTTGCGGCGGAAGGTGTTCACCGCGCTGACGCCGCACCAGTCGAATTCGACGCTGCTTCCGATGCGGTAAGCGCCCGAGCCCAGCACGATAACGGTGCGGGAACCGTAGGACGGGATGATGTCGTTCTTGGTTCCGTTGTAGGTCAGATACAGATAGTTGGTGGCGGAGGGGAACTCCGCGGCCAGCGTGTCGATCTGCTTGATGCATGGACGGATGCCCAGCCTGAGCCGGCGTTCGCGGGCTTCTGCCTCCGGGCAGTGGAACACGCGGGCGATCTGGATATCGGAAAAGCCCTGCCGCTTGGCTTTCAGGAAGAGGCCGCGGCCCACAGCCGCAAGTGAAGGACAGGCCTCCAGCTCCCGGTAAGTGGTTTCCAGGTTGTAGAGTTTGTCAAGGAACCACCGGTCGATGTGCGTCAGGGCGTGGATCCGTTCCACGTCGTAGCCCGATTCGAAAGCGGCGGCTATGGCGAAGATGCGCGTGTCGGTCGGATGCCGGAGCGCCCAGTCCAGGTCTTCCACCTTGTAGGGCTTGTTGCAGACGAAACCATTGGCGCCCTGCCCGATCATCCGGAGGCCCTTCTGGATGGCCTCTTCAAAGGTCCGGCCGATGGCCATCACCTCGCCGACGCTCTTCATGCTGGAACCGATCTCCCGAGAGACGCCCTTGAATTTGGCAAGGTCCCAGCGGGGAATCTTGCAGACCACGTAGTCGAGCGCAGGTTCGAAGAAGGCCGGAGTCGTCTGCGTCACGGAATTCTTCAGTTCGTGGAGTCCGTAGCCCAGACCGAGTTTGGCGGCCACGAAGGCCAGCGGATAGCCTGTGGCCTTCGAGGCCAGGGCGGACGAGCGGCTGAGCCGGGCGTTGACTTCGATGACGCGGTAGTCCTCACCGTCAGGGCTGAAAGCGTACTGCACGTTGCATTCGCCCACGATGCCCAGATGGCGCACGATGTCGATGGCTTTCTTGCGCAGGAAATGGAATTCGTCGTTGGTCAGGGTCTGCGACGGGGCGACGACGATGCTCTCGCCGGTATGGATGCCCAGTGGGTCGAAGTTCTCCATATTGCAGACCGTGATGCAGTTGTCGTGGCAGTCACGGACCACTTCGTATTCGATCTCCTTCCAGCCCTTGAGCGATTTCTCGACCAGGACCTGCGGCGAGAAGGCGAAGGCCTTGGCCGCCGCGGCCTCCAGTTCCTGCCGGTTGTCGCAGAATCCAGACCCCAGTCCGCCCAGTGCGTAGGCTGCCCGCAGGATCACGGGGTAGCCTACCTGGTCGGCGGCGGCCAGGGCTTCTTCCAGGGAAGCGGCGGCGTGCGATCGGATGGTCTTTACGCCGATTTCGTCGAGGCGCCGCACGAAAAGGTCGCGGTCTTCCGTGTCGATGATGGACTTGACGGGGGTTCCCAGCACGCGGACGCCGCTGCGCTCCAGGAAACCGCTCCGGTAGAGTTCGACGCCGCAGTTCAGGGCGGTCTGGCCGCCGAAAGAGAGGAAGATGCCCTGGGGGCGCTCCTTCTCGATGACCTTTTCAACGAAAGCGGGCGTTACCGGGAGAAAATAGATCTTGTCGGCAATGCCTTCCGAGGTCTGCACGGTGGCGATGTTCGGGTTGATAAGTACGGTTTCGATGCCTTCTTCCCGCAGGGCTTTCAGGGCTTGGGAACCGCTGTAGTCGAATTCGCCGGCTTCGCCGATCTTCAGGGCGCCGGAGCCCAGCAGGAGTACTTTCCGTATGGTTTTGTCGGTCATTGCTTACAATTTGGCTATGAATTCGTCGAAAAGGAATTCCGTGTCAACGGGGCCGCTCGAAGCTTCGGGATGGAACTGGGCGGAGAAGAAGGGCTTGGTCTTGTGCCGGATTCCTTCGTTGGTTCCGTCGTTCATGTTGACGAACAGCGGCTCCCAGTCCGGGCCGAGGGTGGAGGTGTCCACCGCGAAGCCGTGGTTCTGTGAGGTGATGAAGCAGCGCTCGGTGCCGACCAGCCGGACGGGCTGGTTGTGGCTGCGATGCCCGTATTTAAGCTTGTAGGTCCGCCCGCCGGCCGCCCGGCTGAGCAGCTGGTTGCCCATGCAGATGCCGAAGACCGGTTTGTCGCCCTCCAGCGCCTTGCGCAGATGGTCGACCGTGACTTCGCACAGGGCAGGATTGCCCGGTCCGTTCGAAACGAAGAGGCCGTCCCATTCCAGAGTGTTGAAATCGTAATCCCAGGGGACGCGCACCACTTCGATGCCGCGTGCCACCAGGCAGCGGATAATCTGATGCTTGACGCCGCAGTCGACCAGGACGACCCGTTTCGGACCGCTCCCATAGTGCGTTACCTCGCGGCAGCTGACGATGGCCACCTGGTTTTCGAGGTTCGGGTCGGGGAAGGAGGCCGGCGCTGGGCAGCCTTCCGGGACGATTGCGCCGAGTTTGGCGCCTTCGTCGCGGAGCAACTGCACCAGTGCCCGGGTGTCGATGCCGCAGATGCCGGGAATCTGTTGCTCCTGCATCCACTGGCTCAGGCTCTTGGTTGCACTCCAGTGGCTGTATTTTTCACTGTAATCGGCGATGACAAGTCCCCGCACGTGGATCCGCTCCGATTCGAAACGGGTGCAGAGTCCCTGCGCGTCGGGTTCTTCTTCCGGAATGCCGTAGTTGCCTACCAGCGGATAGCTGACGCAGAGGATCTGGCCGCTGTAGGAGGGGTCGGTCAGGCTTTCGGGATAGCCGACCATGGCCGTGGAAAAAACGATCTCTCCTTCCGAAAGACCGTCGTATCCGAAGCTCCAGCCGCTGAATTCACGGCCGTCCTGCAGCAGGAGCGTTGCTTTTTTTCTTTTCATCGGCTTACCAGGCAGCGGCCGCTTCCATCGTGGCGGCGATTTCTTGTGTACAGAGATTGCCCAGGCTTCCCAGGTGGCTGTGATGCAGGTCGGAGGCTTTCAGGCCGCCGATTCCCGCGCCGTCTTTTCCGTCGGGACCTTCGTAATGGAAGCGCCCTTCGTTTACCTCGATGCCGACCTGACGGTACGCCTCGCGGAACGGCGTTCCGGCCAGCACGCGGCGATTGACTTCCTCCACGGTGAAGAGGTTCTCGTAGAGCGGATTGTCGAAGATATGGGTGTTGACCTCCAGGAGGCCGAGCATATAGCCGGTCATCCGCAGGCAGTCGTGCATCCGGTCCAGGGCGGGGAAGAGGATTTCCTTGAGCAGCTGGAAATCGCGGTGATAGCCGTGGGGCAGGTTGCTTGAGAGCAGGGCGATTTCGTTGGGGCAGGCGAGAATCTGGTTGCAGCGTCCGCGGATGATCTCCCACACGTCGGGGTTCTTCTTGTGCGGCATGATGCTGCTTCCGGTGGTCACCTCGTCCGGGAAGTGGATGAAACCCAGATTCGGGCTCATATAGAGGGTGCAGTCGGCGGCAAACTTGTTGAGGGTCAGCGCAAGAGAAGCGAGCGCCGAGGCGACGGCCATCTCGTTGCGGCCACGGCCCAGCTGTGCGGTGATGCTGTTATAGACGGGTTCTTCGAAGCCGAGCAGCCGGGTGGTCATCGCACGGTCGAGCGGGAAAGAACTGCCGTAGCCGGCCGCGGAGCCAAGCGGATTGCGGTTAACGATTTTGAAAGCGGCGCCCAGTTGCGTCATATCCTCGGCCAGGGCTTCGGCATACGCCCCCAGCCACAGGCCGAACGAGGAGGGCATCGCCAGTTGACCGTGGGTATAACCGGGCAGCAGCACTTCCTTGTGCTGCTGGCTCAGTTGCTGGAACAGCTGGAAAAGATCCAGTACCTCCTGACGCACCTGGTGCAGCTCCCCGCGTAAAAATAGTTTCAGGTCGGTGAGCACCTGGTCGTTGCGCGAGCGCCCGGAGTGGATCTTCTTGCCCAGGTCTCCCAGTTCGCGGGTGAGCATCAGTTCGATCTGGGAGTGGATGTCTTCCACATCGTCTTCGACCACGAAAGTGCCGGCTTTAACCGAGACGAGGATGTGGTCGAGTCCCTCGGTGAGCGTTTTCAGTTCTTCCTCGTTGAGCAGGCCGATGCTTTCCAACATCCGGATGTGTGCCTTCGACCCTTCGATGTCGCAGGCGGCAAGCCTCAGGTCGAGTATCCGGTCGTTTCCGACGGTGAAAGCCTCCACGACCTCCGTGGCGGCGGTTCCTTTATTCCATAACGTATGACTCATAGGCTGGCGCTGAGATTCTCTATAAAGTTGATGTACTGGGTTATCGCCGCTTCGATTTCGGCGGTGCGGATGTACTCGTCGGCACGGTGGGAGCGGGCGGAGTCGCCCGGTCCCATCTTGATGGCATCGCAGGGAAGTTGCATCCAGTCGGAAGAAGTGGGCGAGGAGAAGGTATCGATGCCCAGCGCCGCTACGGCCCGGCGCAGCGGCGAATCCGTCGCCGTAGCCGAGGCGCGGTGCAGCAGATTGCGGGCGCTGAGCCGGCTCTGGCAGAAGGTCTGCAGTTCCTCGAGGATTTCCAGGGGCGTGTACAGTTCGTTGGGGCGGATGTCCACCACGAACCGGCAGCGGTCCGGAATTACGTTGTGGGCCGTCCCGGAGAGGATCTGGGTGACATTCAAGCGGACTTCTCCCATTTCCGGCGAGACGCGCGGGAAGCGATGCCCGCGCAGCCGCGCAATGTCGTCGAGCGCCAGATAAAGGGCGTTGACGCCGTCGCCGCGGGCAGCGTGGCCGCTTTCCCCGATGGCTTCACCGTCAATGACCAGCAATCCCCGCTCGCTGGTGGCCGCCCGCATGCCGGTGGGTTCGCCCACGATGGCCCAGTCGGGTCTCGGGAGCCAGAGCGGCGAATCGGGCTTCTGGGCGAAAGGTCCTTCAGGGCCGTACAGCCAGCGAAGGCCGTCGGGACCGGAGCATTCTTCCTCCCGGACGAGCAACAGCAGTAGGTTGAAGGGAAGCGTTTTTCCGTAGTAATGACGCAGTACGGCCAGCATCGATACCACGCTTCCCCCGTCGTCGTTCGCTCCCAGGCCCCAGATGATGTCGGGGGAATCTCCCGCATCGTAGGGATCGCGGGTATAGCCGCCGGTGGGCGGAACGGTGTCGAGGTGGGCGATCAGGGCCAGGGTTTTCCTGGCCGGATTGGGCGTCGAGGCGCAAGCCACGATGTTGCCCTGTGGCCGGCGGAAGGGAAGTTCGTTCCGGTCGAACCACCAGCTGATCCACGCTGCGACAGCCTCCTCGTTGAACGAAGGGGAGGGTGCGTGTACCAGTTTCCGCAAAAGGTCGAGACAGTCTTCGTTATGCATCGAATGGGAGTTCTTCGGGGTGATTGCCGTAATATACGCGTAAAGGATTGGACAGCAGTTTGATGAAGCCCTTGGCTTCTTCGGCGCTCCAGCCCTTCTGGGTTTCACCGTACTCGCCGAGTTTCGATTTCACCAGGTCGTAAGGGGAATCGACGCCCACGGTCGAGAAACCGCAGGGACGCAGTTCCAGGGTCACGGTGCCCGTGACGTTGCGCTGGCTGCTTTCGAGCATCGCCTCGATGTCTCGCATCACCGGTTCCAGATACTGGCTTTCGTGGAGGAACATGCCGTACCAGGTGCCGACCTGGTCTTTCCAGTACTGCTGCCACTTGGAGAGGGTGAACTTTTCGAGGAACCTGTGCGCGCCGATGATCAGCATCGGGGCGGCGGCTTCGAAGCCCACGCGGCCCTTGATGCCGATGATGGTGTCGCCCACGTGCATGTCGCGTCCGATGCCCCAGGCGGCGCCGATGCGTTCGACTTCCTGGATGGCGGCTACCGGATCGTCGAAGGCCTTTCCATTGACAGCGCAGAGCTGGCCTTTTTCGAAGCTCAGTGCCAGGGTTTCAGAACCTGTCTTCTGCACCTGCTTGAGATAAGCGCTCTCCGGCAGACCCTGCCTGGAGTCGAGGATCTCCCCGCCGCAGATCGACGTGCCCCAGAGTCCTACATTATAGGAATACTTCAGTTTCGCGAAGTCAGCCGCAAAGCCGTGGGCGTTGAGGTAATCCACCTCCTGCTGCCGCGACAGGTTCCCGTCGCGGGTGAGCGTGATGATCTCCACGCCGGGGCACATCACCAGGAACACCATGTCGAAGCGGACCTGGTCGTTGCCCGCGCCGGTGGAGCCGTGGGCGATGGCGTCGGCCCCGATCTGCTTCGCATACCGGGCCACAGCCATCGCCTGGAACAGCCGTTCCGACGAAACGGAAATGGGATAGGTGCCGTTTCGCAGGATATTGCCGAAGACCATGTATTTCAGGCTCTTCTCGTAGTATTCCTGCGTGATGTCGATGGCGGCGAACTGCGCCGCCCCGAGCTTGTAGGCATTCGTTTCATGGGTCTTCAGCTGCTGGACGCTGAATCCGCCCGTGTCGGCGCAGACGGCGTGCACCTCGTACCCCTTTTCCCGGGCAAGGTACATCACCGTGTAAGAGGTGTCAAGTCCGCCGCTGTAGGCGACCACGACTTTTTTCGGGGTATTCATTCTCCTGGATGATGGATTTCAAAATGTTCCTTCGGGTCGAAAAGCAGTCCCGTGCAGATGCAGACCCGGTAATGCTGTTCCTGCAGGACATTGAAATTGCGGCAGCCTTCGCAGCCTTTCCAGAACTCGACGTCGTCGGTCAGGTCGTCGTAGGTTACCGGACGGAAGCCGAACTCGTGGTTGAGCTTCATCACGGCAGCAGAAGTGGTCATCGAGAAGATCTTGGCATCGGGAAACAGCTTGCGCGAGAGGATGAAGGTCTGCTCCTTGATGCGCCGGGCCACGCCCAGCGAGCGGAACTTCTCGGGGACGATGAGCCCCGAATTCGCAACGAAACTCTTGCCGCCCCACGATTCGATGTAGGAAAAACCGGCGAACTCCCCTTCGTCCGTCAGGGCGATGACAGCCTTGCCGGAAAGGATCTTGTCCCGGATGTAGTCCGGAGTACGCCGGGCGATGCCGATCTTGTCGCCGAGCGAAGACAGGTAGAGCTCGTGGCACACGGCCTCTGCATAGGGGAGATGGCTCTGACCGGCCACCAGGACTTGGATGTTCATCTTCTGTCAGTTTGCAGGTACCACTCTTTTCCCGGGGTTCGGGATGAACGTTTCCAGGAAGGTCAGGATGTCGGCGTGGGAAGCGCCCTGGCGCAGGATCAGCAACAGGGTGTCTTCTCCGGCGATCGTGCCCATCAGGGCGGGGTGGCTATGCTCGTCGACCAGCGCCCCTACCATGTTGGCGCAGCCAGGCAGGGTCTTGATGACGCCCATCTGTCCCGAGAAGTCGATGCTGACGATGCATTCGCCCGCCCGGCTGTCGGAAAGCAGGATGTTCTGGGGACGGCTCGTCTCGGGGAGGACGTAGCGGTATGCACCCGATGCATCGCGCTGTTTGGTGATGTGGAGTTTCCGCAAATCCCGCGAGAGTGTAGCCTGGGTGGTCTTGACGCCCTTTTCAGCAAGGAGGGCTGCGAGCTCTTCCTGGCTCCTGACCGCTTGTGTCCGGATGAATTCCTGAATAAGTTGGATGCGATTATTCATAGAATATACAAAAAAACGCGAATGGATATTCAAAACCACGGCAAATTTAGCCACGCATATACATTTATGCCAAATATTTATTCACTTTTTTCCACTTGCCTAACAACTTTTCAGCAGAGTGTGGATTTTTTCTTATCTTTGTAAAGTTTGAACTGAAAAATTGCAGTGTTTTGAAAAAGAGCGAGACGGGAAGAAGGGGAGAGGAGATTGCGCTGGCCTGGCTTTCGGCACGCGGATTGCAGCTTTTGGACCGGAACTGGCGGGGCGGGCACAAGGAACTCGACCTGGTGATGGAGAGCAGCGACCGTGTGCACGTGGTGGAAGTCAAGACGATGACACCTCCACTGCAGATCCAGCCTTACGAGAAGGTGGATGCGCGCAAACAGGCCCTTTTGATGGCGGCTGCCAGCCGCTACATCGTGGAGAAGCACGTACGCAAGGAAGTTCAGTTCGATGTGGTTTCGGTGGTGCTCGGCGAAGAAGGACCCCTGGTGGAATACATTCCCGAAGCGTTCATACCGATTTGGAAAAGAAACTAATGAGCAATATGAACCCTAATCATTACTGTATCATCATGGCGGGCGGCATCGGCAGCCGCTTCTGGCCGATGAGCCGCCAGGCGTGCCCGAAGCAGTTCATCGATATCCTGGGCATCGGGCGGACTTTCCTTCAGATGACGTTCGACCGCTACGCCCGGATCGTCCCAGCCGAAAACATCCTCGTGGTTACGGCCGAACGGTATGAAAGCCTGGTGCGGGAGCAGCTCCCCGAAATTCCGGAAGACAATATCCTTCTCGAACCCTATAAACGCAATACGGCGCCCTGCGTGGCCTACGCCACCTATAAATTGTACAAGAAGAATCCCGACGCCACGGTGATCGTCGCTCCCGCCGACCACCTGATCATCGGTGAAGAACGTTTCCGCGACACGATCCGGACGGCCCTGTCCGTCGCCGAAAAGAGCGACCGGCTCTACACCATCGGCATAGAGCCTACCCGTCCCGAGACCAATTATGGCTACATCCAAATCAATAAGCCGGTCTGCAAGAAGGCCGGCGACCACGTGTCCTATCAGGTGAAGACCTTCACCGAGAAACCCAACGCCGACCTGGCCAAGGTCTTCCTCGAAACCGGCGAGTTCTTCTGGAATTCCGGCATGTTCATCTGGAATCTGAAGGCCATCAAGGCCGAAATGGAGCGTTGCCTTCCCGAAGTGACGACCCTTTTCCATGGCGGCGAGGCTTATTACGGCACGGCAGGCGAAGCCGATTTCATCCGGCACGTCTATGAAGACTGCCCTGCCATCTCGATCGACTACGGCGTGATGGAAAAGACCCAGAAAGCCTGGGTTTTCCTCTCCGATTTCGGCTGGAGCGACCTCGGCACCTGGGAGTCGGTGTACGAGCGGGTCCCCAAGGATTCCTCCGGCAACGTGCTGGGCAAAGGTGTCCGGATGGTCGATGATGTCACCGGCTCGGTGATTCTCTGCAGCGACCCCGGGAAACTGGTCGTGGCCCGCGGCTTCGAAAACCTCATGGTTGTCGATATGAACGACGTGCTGCTGGTTTGCCGCCGCGACGACCGTACCGTCAAGGACATCGTGACCGACCTGACCATGAAAGACAAGATTGACAGATATCTCTGACCATGCGAAATACCAAGAAAGAAAACAATCCGCTCAGGATTGACGTTCAGTCCGAAATCGGTTCGCTGAACGCGGTGCTGCTCCATACTCCCGGTCCGGAAGTGGAAAACATGACGCCCAGGATGTCGCAGCGTGCACTTTACAGTGATATATTGAATCTCTCCATCGCCCAGAAGGAATATGAGCAGATCGAGGGCGTGCTCTCGAAAGTCGCCCGGGTCTATCAGGTCCGCGACCTGCTCGCCCGCGTGCTCGACAACGCGGAGGCCCGGCGTGAACTGATCACCCGGATCTGCATCGCAGAACAGGCCGGAGGCTGCTTCGACACCCTGATGGGTATGTCCACGCCCCAGCTGGTCAAAGCGCTGATCGAGGGCCTTCCCGCCCGGATCGACACGCTGACGGCCTTCCTGAATGAAGACTACTATTCCCTTTTCCCGCTCTACAACTTCTATTTCACGCGCGACTCTTCGGTGACGATCGGCAACAATGCCCTCATCTGCCGGATGGCCAACCAGGTCCGCGCCCGCGAAGCGATGATCATGGATGCCATCTACCGTCGCAGCGGCTGTTTCGACTGCGGGACGATCGATTTGCAGAACGTCGTGCCCGAACGCGGGAAGCTCTTCATCGAAGGCGGCGACGTGCACGTGGTCCGTGACGACATCCTGGTCATCGGCAACGGCATGCGCACCAGTGCAGCCGGCATCGACGCACTGGCGGCCCATTTCTGCGATTTGTGCCCTCAGGGGAAGAAGCACATCATCGTGCAGCAGCTTCCCGCTTCACCGGAGTCGTTCATCCATCTGGACATGGTCTTTACGCTGCTCGACCGCGACAAGTGCATGGTCTTCGAGCCGCTGATCCTGCACGACCGTTCCTTCAAGACCGTCCACATCACCATTGAAGACGGAAAGGTAAGCCGCATCCGCTCCGTTTCGGGTATCCTGCCGGCGCTTCGCGGCCTCGGCATGGACCTGGAGCCCATCTGCTGCGGCGGTTCCTCGGACAGCTGGGTGCAGGAACGCGAACAGTGGCACAGCGGTTCCAACATGTTTGCCTTCGCGCCGGGCAAGGTGCTCTGCTACGCCCGCAACGAAGCGACGCTCCGCGAAATGGACAAGCACGGCTTCGAGGTCATGGCAGCCCGCGACGTGATTGCCGGACGCAAGAAACTCGATGACTACGCGCGCTGTTGCGTCACCATCCAAGGCTCCGAACTGCCCCGCGGTGGCGGCGGTGCGCGCTGCATGACGATGCCGCTCTCCCGAAAAGCGGTTGAATGGTAGCGGATAATCACTATATTTGTGCCCTAATTCTGAAGAGCTATGGCGATTACCAACGAGAAGATTGAACAGATGATGGCCTCCATCCAGGAGCTGAAGGCTGCCAAGGAACAGGAGATCGAAGAGCTGCGCGTGAAGTGGCTCGGCAAGAAAGGCGAGATTACCCAGTTGTTCGACGAGTTCCGTCAGGTGGACAAGGACCAGAAACGGGAATTCGGCCAGCGGCTGAACGCCCTCAAGAACGCGGCCACGGCCAAGATCGAGGAGCTGCGGACCACCCTCTCCGAGATGGTCGGCCCCGCCGCCGCTTCCTTCGACCTGACCAAGCCCGGTGACCTGCAGGAACTTGGCGCACGTCATCCGATTTCCGTCACGCGCGAGGAGATCATTTCGATCTTCAGCAAGTTCGGCTATTCGGTGGCGGAAGGCCCTGAAATCGAAGATGACTGGCACGTGTTCAGCGCACTCAACTTCCCGCCGGAGCATCCCGCCCGCGACATGCAGGACACGTTCTTCGTGCAGCCTGGCGGCGACAATCCGATCCTGCTCCGTACCCATACCTCTTCTGTGCAGGTCCGCACCATGGAGCGGATGCGTCCGCCGATCCGGGTCATCTGCCCCGGCCGCGTGTTCCGCAACGAAGCCATTTCTGCCCGCGCGCACTGCATCTTCCACCAGGTGGAAGGCCTGTACATCGACAAGAACGTTTCCTTTGCCGACATGAAACAGGCCATCCTGCTCTTCGCCCAGGAAATGTTCGGCGCCGACACGCAGATCCGTATGCGCCCGTCCTACTTCCCCTTCACCGAGCCGAGCGCCGAAGTCGACGTGAGCTGCAACATCTGCAAAGGCAAAGGCTGCAACATCTGCAAGGGCACGGGCTGGCTCGAAATCCTAGGCTGCGGTATGGTCGATCCGGCCGTCCTGGAAGCCTCGGGCATCGATCCGAAAGTTTACAGCGGCTTCGCTTTCGGCATGGGCATCGAGCGCATCGCCATGCTCAAATGGCAGGTCAAAGACCTCCGCAACTACTTCGAAAACGATATCCGCTTCCTCCGTCAGTTCGAGGCTGCGATATAGGCTGCGTTATTGCGGAGTGCAGGTTTTGCGCGTTTTTGCGCGTTTTTGCGCTCCTTGCGCTCCTTGCGCTTTAGCGTACTTTGCGTTTTTGCGCACTTTTGCGCTGCAACGGACGCAGCTGACAGTCAGAGACTTACGAAAAGTGATCCCCCCAAAAGCAGGGGGGATCACTTTTCGTAACCCCCTGGGTCATAGCTGTGTACATTGCAGCGGCGATGGAGCACCTGCGGACGGAGTGCCGTGTTCAGACGAAGCTCGGCGTCTGAAATAAGGTCCTGCCAGACGGAATACTTGTCTGACGATGATTTTTTTCGAAAAAAAAGCAAAATAAATTTGGTTTATAAAATAAACTACTTTATATTTGTACCGTGATTCAAAACTGAACCGGTGCGCAACGGGGCGGGGGCGAATCCGAATGGCCATTCATTTTATTGTCCAACCTCTTAAAAAGAAACAAAAAATGGAAAACAACTTTTCGGCAGAAAACAGCCTCCGCCTGATTTCGGAGACTATCGAGCGCAGTCGTCGTACCATCACGAAGAACGCGGGCAAGCCGCTCATCCTTTGGGGCACGCTGGTGACGGTCACGTCCCTTGTCATCTGGCTTCTCTGGTCGAAGACCGGCAGTCCGGCCTGGAACTTCCTCTGGTTCGCCATGTCGGCCATCGGTATTATCTGTGGCCGCGTGATGGATCGCGGCAAAGAAAAGGCGGCAGTCACGGAACTGACCCGTACCCTCGGGAAGATATGGGGATGGTTCGGCATCTTTGCCACGAGCTTCTTTGCGCTGGTCTGGATTGCCTGGGGCATCCGCTCGGCAGCCGGCATCGAAGGCACCCTTTCCGTCGACCTGTCGATGGTCATCCTGATGATGATGGGTCTCTGCGGCACGATTTCGGGTGCTGTGCTCAAGAACAAAACCCTTGTAATCTTTTCGTTGGTGGCTACGCTGCTGTCGGCGCTCTTCCTGATGGTCATGCCCGGCGGCTCACCCCTCCGGATCCTGACCTTCGCCATCCTGGGTATCTTCGCCCTGATCATTCCCGGTTTCATCCTGCAAAACAACAAATAAGCCATGTCCGGGAAAGAGAACGCCTTCAAGCCGCTTGACCCGTTGCTTCATTCGGAGCTCCGCCTCGCGGTGATGTCGATCCTCCTGGTTGCCGGCAGTGCAGACTTCGTCTACCTGAAAACCGAAACGGGAGCGACATCGGGCAACTTGAGCGTCCAGCTCGAGAAGTTGCAGCAGGCAGGCTACATCGAAGTGACCAAAGGGTTCAAGGGCAAGATGCCGCAGACCGTCTGCAGTATCACCGACCGCGGCCGTGATGCTTTCGCCGCCTACGTCGAAGCCCTCCGCAGCTACATTTCGGTCCCCAACCGTTAAAATGTCGAAAAAAAATTTGGGACTGTAAAAAAAGTTCGTACCTTTGCAGTCCCAAACCAAGCGGAAATAGCTCAGTTGGTAGAGCACGACCTTGCCAAGGTCGGGGTCGCGAGTTCGAGTCTCGTTTTCCGCTCCAAACAAATCGGCAGCTTCGGCTGCCGATTTTGTTTTAGCGGGAGACTCGAACGAAGCGACCCCGCGGCATCAGCCGCTAGCGGAGGCCGTTGGGAAGGCCTGTGTGATAGAAGGCCGTAGCGGCAGGTCTGGGCAGGGCCCAGAAAACACAATTGGCGGGGGGTAACGCAAAGATCGCGAGCATGCCCGCGCAAGCGCGGGCTCGAGTCTCGTTTTCCGCTCAAAGCAGACGGCAGCCTTCAGGCTGTCGTTTTGCTTTTCGGGAGACTCGAACTCGGACATTTCGGGCAAGGTCTGGCCCTGTTTTGGGCAAGGTCTCTTTTTATCGTCCAGACCTTGCCCGCTCGTTATCGCTTCTACACTACTGAGAGCCCGATTCACCGGGCAAGGTCTCCCCCTTGAAATCAGACCTTGCCCAAAAGTGGTCTTGTTTTCCGTTCAGGTTCTTACGATTTTTTCTTATATTTGAAATCGTTTAAAAACCTCTAAACCATGAACATCATTCTTACGCTGCTCTTCGGAGCCATTGCCGGCTGGCTCGCAGGTTTCTTTGTGGTCAAGGACAAAGGCGGCCTCATCTGGAACATCATCATCGGCCTGCTGGGCGGCCTTGTCGGCGGCTGGCTGCTGGGTCTGATCGGTGCGGGCGGATCTTTCTGGTCGCAGTGGTATGGTCAGATTCTCAGCGCCCTGATCGGTGCCGTGGTCCTCATCTGGGTCTGGAACATGATCCGGAAACTGTTCAAATAGAAAGTACAGTTTTTCCGTTCTGCTGTTTTTCCCCGGCTCGCGGCGCTCAGAACGTAAAGTTGAAGCGGTAGAGTTTGGGGGCATCTTCGTCGCTGCCGATCCAGACACAGTTTCTGGACCGGTCGACGCAGATTGACTCCGCGTTTTCGATCTGCGGGATGTCGTAGCTGGCGACCAGGTCGAAACTCTCCGTTGAAAAGATGAAGAATTTGCAGGCGTCGGAGTCGGTGACCCACAACCATTTCTTGGCCGCGTCGTAATAGAGGCCTGCGACTTCTTCTATCTGCGGGGCTTCGTCCAGGAGGCTCACGCGTGAAACGATTTCTCCGTCCAGCGTACAGGTCCAGACCAGGGCGTCTTCCTGACTGCCGACAAACAGAAGGCTGTCGCCGTAGAAGGCGATGCCTTCCAGTCCGTTGTTGTCAAAGTCCCGCTGGAGCGCTTCCTGGATGTGAAACAAGGTGTCGACTTTTCGGTAATCGGGCGCGGCGACGCGGCAGACCATCTGATCGCCTTCCACGGCGATGTACAAATCGCCGGTGGCGGGGTTGATGGTGATGCCTTCCGCGTCGAGGTCGAACGACAGGACGGGCGTGACTGCGCCGGAAAACGACACTTTGTTGAGGGTGCCTTCATCGCCGACGGCCCAGAATGCCGTCGTATCCTTGTTCATACACAGGCCGGAGAGTTCTTCCACCTTTACGGAGAATACCTGACAGCTGCCCATTTCGGGCAGTTTTTGGTTCTTGGGGCCAGGCTGCCGGCCGGTTTTCTCGTTGCTCTCCTGCTTGACCGGCTTGCTGATGCCGACGTGGGCCAGCGGGTCTTCGCAGCCGCAGCCACCCAGGAGCAAGAGCAGCAGCAGCGCCGGGGTAATCCATCTTTTCATGACCGGGACAGACTTATTCCCGGCTGAAGATCAGTACGCAGCTGATGGCGGCCACGATACCGATGATCTGCGGGACCGTAGGTACGGCGGCGTAGAGGATGAGGGAGATGACGCACATGATGACCGGGGCGCAGGCATCGGCGAGCGGGGCCACGATCATGGCCTTGCCGTAGCGGTTGGCATACACCAGGGTAAAGGCGCCGATGGCGTTCAGGATCTGGACGAAGAACACCTTGGTCAGTTCTCCCCAGCCTTGCGAGGTGATGCCGGAGCCATCGCCCATCAGCAGGGCGACCGGAATGAGCAGCACGGCCGCGATGGCCATATACACGAATACGCTCTCCGCGTCGGGCGTGGAGTTGTTGGCAAGCTTCATCACGAAGGCCTGGATACCCCAGCAGATGAAAACGACCGAGGCATATACGATCCAGATCCAGCTCTTTACGGCGCCGTCCGTATTGTCAGGCAGCGCGAAACACACGAGCGCCACGAAGGCCAGGACGATGCCCAGGATGCCCAGCCTGGAGACCCGCTCTTTCAGGAAAAGGAGCGACAGCAGCACCGTTACGATCGGCGCTACCGAAATCATCGGCATGACCAGGTAGGCCGGTGCGTAGTCCAGGGCCAGGAACAGCACCAGCTGACCGCCGGCACCCAGCAGCCCCACGGCCATGCTCAGAAGGGCGGGCTTGGAGCGGACGTCCAGTTTGAATTTGATGTTGATCAGAGCCGCGATGGCGCAGGGGATCATGCTCAGGGCCCATACGACATAAACCAGGTTCTTGGGAAGGGAGGTCTGGTCGGAGAAGGCACCCCATACGCCCCAGGTGATCATGGTCACCAGTGCGTAGAGCAGCCAGTTGTGTTTCTTTTCTGCCATGGTTTTCAATGATTAGGCGTCGGTGTCGACGATATGCAGGGTGATGTGTGATTTTTCGATGTAGTCTTTGAGTTCGGGGGAGATGTGGCTGTCGGTCACGATGGTCGTAATCTTGTCGAGGTCGGCGATGTGGGCGAAGGTCCGGCGGCCGAATTTGCTGGAGTCGAAGACGGCGATCACTTCCCTTGCGGCGCCGATCATGGCCTGGTTGAGGCTGGCTTCTTCCAGGCTGGGCGTGGAGAGTCCATCCTTGATGCTGATGCTGTCGACGCCCAGGAACAGCTTGTCGCAGAAAATGTTCTTTAGCGCGTATTCCGAGATCATGCCGACCGTAGAATGCGAAACGGCACGCATCGCCCCGCCTAGCACGATGACGTTGAAGCGGCCGTAGTTGTTGAGCGTGATGGCGATGTCGAGTGCATTGGTGATGATGGTCAGATCCTTGAACCCGTCAAGATTCTTGGCAATCTCCATGGTCGTGGTGCCGGAATCGAGGATGATCCGGTCGCCGTCGTGGATCATGGCTGCGGCGAATTTGCCGATGAGCTGCTTTTCGTGGGTATGGAGCCGCTGCTTGCTGCTGATCGACATGTCGTCGAAATCGCCTGCCTGATGGAGGGCGATGGCGCCGCCTTTCACCCGGACCAGCAGTTTCCGTTCTTCCAGGACGGCGAGGTCTTTCCGGATGGACACCTCCGAGACAGCGAAAGTCTCCACCAGCTTTTCTACGAAGACCCGCCCCTCGGTGTGGAGCATGTTCAGGATCTTGCTTCTTCTTTCTTCTATGGAATATTTTCTTTTCATCGTGCGGGCGTTAGGGCTCAAAACCGAAAGTTAAGGTTTCGTTTTGAAATAATAGATAATGTTTTGTAAATTTTTCTGCAAGATAATAAAAAATAGTTTCAAAACAAAACCGCTTATTACGAAATTTTCAAAAAATAAGTGAAATCTTTCGCCACGCTCCGAAACCCTGATGCAAACTTACAAAAAATAAGAAAAATTCAAAAATTATTTGTCGAAAAATAAATTTCTTATTAGTTTTGCACAGGGATATCCCTGAAATTGTCGTAAAACCAATCGTACTGTTATCATATGCTGACATTGGACTGTCATACAATTCGCGAAATCGAGCATCAGCCCCGGATGTGGATGGAAACATTCCGGATCATCCGGAAGCGCAAAGCCGATATCGAGCGCTTCCTCGCCGACAACCAGATCACCAAGCAGACCCGTACCGTGCTGACGGGCGCCGGAACTTCGGCCTTCGTGGCCGATACGGCCGCCTGCCTCTTCATGCAGGACGGCTACGGACAGACCCGCTCGGTCGCCACGACCGACATCGTGTCGGCGCCCTGCTCCTTCCTCAGTCCGGAAGACAAACTCTTCGTCTCTTTCGCCCGTTCCGGCAACAGCCCGGAGAGCGTGGCGGCCTACCGGATTGCCCGCAAGTTCTGCAAGGATGCGCGACACCTTATTATTACGTGTAATCCGGACGGCTGCCTGGCCAAGGAAGCCGAACCCGGAAAAGACCTGGTCATCGTCCTCCCCGACGGGACGAACGACCGCAGCCTGGCCATGACCAGCAGCTTTACCTCGATGCTGATCGCCTGCCTGCTGTGCAAGAACATCCAGACGCTGGATGTCGAAGAGGCCCGGCTCGAGGCTGCGGCTGCCTTCGCCTCGCATTTCCTGGAAGATGCCGTGACCACGGCGTTGCGTGAGATGACGGCGAAGACCATCTATCGGGCCGTATTCCTCGGCTCCGGCGCGCTCAAGGGCATTGCCTGCGAGAGCCACCTCAAACTCCAGGAACTGACGGACGGTCAGATCATGTGCTCCTTCGATTCCTTCATGGGGCTCCGGCACGGCCCCAAGGCCGTGGTGAACGAACGCACGCTGGTCGTCTATCTGCTGAGCGACGATCCGTACACCCGCCGTTATGAACTCGACCTGATCGACCAGGTCGGCAAGGAAAACCGTCCCGCCGCACAGATCATCGTCTCCCTGACTCCCTCCGGAGTCAAGGAAGACATCGACCTGGAGATTGACGCCCCTGCCTCGAAAGCCCTGCAGGAGGGTGAGTACAAATATGTGCCCTTCGTCCTGGCCGGCCAGCTGCTGGGCTATTTCTTCTCCCTTTCGAAAGGACTCAATCCCGACAAGCCGTCCGTGCGCGGCACGATCTCGCGCGTGGTCAACGGCGTTAAGATTTATGAATACTAAAGCATGAAAACGATTATGAGTAAGATAACGCACATAGATGAAACTCCCAAATTGAGAAGACTGCTGGACCGGGTAGGGGAACTGACGGCGCAGGGTCACAAGCCCATGACGCTGCTCGCGGTCTGCCCCAACTCTCCAGCAGTCATCAAGGCGGCCTTCCGGGCCGCAAAACGCAACAATGCGCCGATCCTGTTTGCCGCCACCCTCAACCAGGTGGACTGCGACGGTGGATACACCGGCATGACGCAGGAGGATTTCGTCCGTGTGATGAAAGTGGAAGCTGCCCGCAACCATTTCACCGGTCCCTTCCTGGCCTGCATCGATCATGGAGGACCCTGGCTCAAGGATATCCAGACCATCGAGATGTGGCCCTACGAGAAGGCGATGGAAGGCGTCAAGCGTTCCTATGAAGCCGCTCTGCTGGCCGGTTACGAACTGATCCATGTCGATCCGACCGTGGACCGCTTCCTCCCCAAGGGAAAGATCATCGACATCGAGGTGGTTGCTGCCCGCACGATCGAACTGATCACCCATATCGAAAATTTCCGCAAGCAACGCGGAATGGCTCCGATCGCCTACGAGGTCGGCACGGAAGAAGTGCATGGCGGCCTGGCCGACATGTCGGTCTTCAACAAGTTCCTCGGCCTGCTCAAGGAAGGTCTTGCGAAGAACGGCTGCGCCGACGCCTGGCCTTGCTTCGTGGTCGGAAAGGTGGGTACGGACCTCCACACGACCTTCTTCGATCCCGCCGTGGCGAAGCAGCTGACTTCGACAGTCGCCCGCTACGGCAGCTTCATCAAGGGCCATTATACCGACGACGTGGAGAATCCGGAAGAATACCCGCTCAGCGGAATGGGTGCCGCCAATGTCGGCCCCGAATTCACCGTTGCCGAATACAACGCTTTGGAAGAACTCGAAGCCGTTGAGGACCAACTTTATGCGGAAGGACGCGTGCCGATGCATTCCCATATGACGGCCATTCTCAAACGGCTGGTCGTGGATTCCGGCCGTTGGAAGAAGTGGGTGCACGGCAACGAGTCGCCCGACGACTTCGCTTCCATCACGCCGGACCGGCAGCGCTGGCTCATCCAGACCGGTGCCCGGTACATCTGGCAGAAGCCGGAAGCCGTAGCCGCCCGTCGGATGCTCTATGACAATCTGGCCTTGAACGGAATCGATGCGGAGAGCATCGTCCTTTCCACGATAGAGCGGGCCATCGACAAATATTACGTAGCCTTCAACCTGGTTAATCTCAACGCGCTGCTATAATGAAGAAGTTTGACATCCTGGCACTGGGCGAACTGAACGTCGACCTGCTCCTGAACCGGATCGCCGGTTTCCCGGAGGTCGGCAAGGAAATCTTCGCCCAGGACATGACCCTGACGCTCGGCAGCTCCACCGCCATCTTTGCGGCCAATGCTGCGACGCTCGGCGCCCGCGTGTCCTTTGTCGGCATGATCGGCAAGGACAGTTTCGGCGAGGTGGTCAGGTCGACGCTGGAACAGCGCCACGTGGACACCTCCAACCTCATCGAGGTGGACAATGCGGCGACCGGTCTGACCGCCATCCTCAATTACGACAACGACCGGGCCAACGTGACCTATCCCGGCGCCATGAGCCTGATGGGTGTCAAGGACATCCGCCCGGAAATCATCCGGGAGGCCAAGCACGTCCACGTCTCGTCGATCTTCCTGCAGGAAACGCTCCACAAGGAGATCTTTGAGATTGTCAGGATGGTGAAGGACTGCGGCGCCACGCTCTCGATGGACGTCCAGTTCGATCCGGAGGAGAAATGGGAATTCGACTACAGGAAGATCCTCCCCCTCGTGGATGTCTTCATGCCCAACGAGCAGGAACTGATGGCCATTACCCGCAAGGCGACCGTCGAGGAAGCCGTGGACGTCATCCTGCCTTACGCGAATGTGACGGTCGTCAAGATGGGAACCCGCGGATCCCTGGTGATTTCCGGAGGGAAGCGCTTCCAGATGCCGGCTATGCTGAACAAATCGGTCGTCGACGCCATCGGTGCGGGAGACAGTTTCGACGCCGGTTTCATCTCCGCCTATGTGCGCGGCAAAGACCTGGCCGAGTGCCAGCGTCTGGGCAATCTGGCTGGAGCGGTCAACACCACTGCGGCTGGCGGCACGGGCGCATTCTCTTCCATTGAAGCGGTCAAGGAAGCCGCACAACGTTATTTCGGTCAAACCATCGAATTATGAGAGACGCCTTTCGTTTGACATTGAGCCTGGCTCTCCTGCTGGCGACGTTCGCTTGCGGCCGCGGCCTGGAAAGCGGCGACCTCTCCCTGTCGGTCGACAAGGCCGGCAGCCTGCACCTGGTTTCGGCTGCCGCGAAAACACCGCTGATCCAGGACGCCGCGACGCTCTCGACCCTGACCTCCGGCGGCTCAGAGGTCGCATTCGGCCCTTCCCAGGTTTCCGGACAGATGTGCTCCGACGCGTTCGGGAAGGGGAGCAGCATGGTGTTCGAGAGCTCGTCGCAGAAGGGCCTGGTCCGGGAAGTATCCGTGACGGCGTATGACAACTATCCTTCTACCCTGGTTGTCCGCGCCGTCTATACGAATGATTCGGACGAGGCGATCGCCGTTGACGGCTGGTCCGTGTGCTGCCTGCGCGTGAATGCGGCGGGCGACGATCCCTGCTTCTGGTCCTTCCAGGGCCAGTCCACGGAGGAACGCGACGACTGGCTCCTTCCGGTCGGCGACGGATTCTGGCAGAAGAACTACATGGGTATGAACAATTCCGACTATGGCGGCGGCATTCCGGTCGTCTGCCTGTGGCGGAAGGATGCCGGTGTGATGATCGGTCATCTCGAGCCCAACCCGGTGCTGGTCAGCCTTCCCGTGCGCAAGCAGGCGGGCGAGGACTTCGCCACCATCGGCATCGTCAAGGAATACGACAGCCCGCTGCTGCTGCAGCCGGGCGAATCGCTCGAAACCTGTGAATCGTTCATCTCGGTCTTTACCGGCGACTGCTTCAGCGCGCTGCGAGGCTATGCCAAGCTGCTGGAATGCAATGGCGTAGTCATGCCGCAGAGTGAACCTGACGCCTTTGAGCCCGCCTGGTGCGCCTGGGGTTATGAGCGCCACTTCACGATCGACGAGATCGTGGGCACACTTCCCAAGGTCAAGGAACTGGGCTTCAAGTGGGCGACGCTCGACGACGGCTACCAGATCGCCGAAGGCGACTGGGAACTTACGAAAGAGCGTTTCCCGCACGGAGATGCCGACATGAAGTACATGGTGGACCAGTTCCACGCCAACGGCCTGAAGGCCGAACTGTGGTGGGCTCCGCTGGCAGCCGACCCGGGTTCCTCTTTCCTCAAGAAGTATCCTGCATCCGTCATCCTGGACAAGGACGGCAAGCCGCAGGATATCACCTGGTGGGACAGTTGGTATCTCTCCCCGGTCGATGAAGATGTCATCCGGGAGCAGAAAGCCCTCGTCGCCAAGTTCATCGGAGAATGGGACTTTGACGGCCTCAAGCTGGACGGCCAGCACATGAACGCCGTGGCGCCGGACTACAATCCTGCGCATCATCCCGACGATCCGGAGAAGGACGTCCGGGAACTGCCTGACTTCTTCAAGATGATCTACCAGACCGCCCGTGACATCAAACCGCACGCCGTGCTGCAGTTCTGTCCGTGCGGCGATTGCTTCTCGGTCTATCATCTTCCTTATGTGAACAAGACCGTCTCCTCGGATCCGGAAAGCAGTTGGCAGATCCGTACGAAAGGCTATGTGCTCCGCGCCCTTGCGCCCCGCACGGCCTACTACGGTGACCATATCGAGCTGTCGGATGGCGGAAACGACTACCAGACCCAACTGGGCATCGGCGCCGTCCTCGGCACCAAGTTCACCTGGCCCAAGGACAATCCCCACGTGCGCCGTTCCTATCTGCTGACCCCTGAAAAGGAAGCCCAGCTGAAGAATGCACTGGAGATCTATGCCGCGAAACGCCTCTCCGAAGGTGAAATCGTCCCGGGTCTGTACGACGTCGGCTATGACTTCCCCGAGACCTACGTCATCCGCAAGGACGGCGTCCTCAACTATGCCTTCTATACCCGCGGCCCCAAGGTGGAGCAGGTCGAGCTCCGGGGCCTTGAAAAAGGTTGCAAATATCAGATCAATGATTACTACAACCACGTGGACTACGGCGTGGTGACCGCTTCGGACAAGACGGTCCTCGACGTCGATTTCGACCACGCGCTGTTACTGGAAGCAATCAAACAATAATACCAAACCAAAAAATTGTCTATGAAAAGATTGATCCTTCTCTTCGCCCTGCTGCTGACAGCTATGCAGCTTAATGCGCAGATTGCGGTCAAGGGTACCGTTACCGCTTCGGATACCGGGGAGCCCATGATCGGAGCCAGCGTTATGGAAAAGGGCACGATGAACGGCACGGTCACAGGCGCAGACGGCTCTTATGCCCTCACTGTGACGGACGGAAATGCCGTTCTGGTCTTCACGACAATCGGTTTCAAGACCGTGGAAATTGCGGTAGCGAACCGAGCACTCATCGATGTCGCCCTCGACGTGGACCAGCAGCTCCTTGACGAAATCGTCGTGGTGGGCTACTCCAGCAAGACGCGGGCAGAAATCACTTCCGCCGTCGCCGTGGTCAACGCCGACAAACTGAACGACGTCGTGACCAGCGACATCACCCACATGCTCCAGGGCAAGGTGGCTGGTGTGTCCGTCATCAACAGCAGCGGTCTGCCGGGTTCCTCCGCTTCCATCCGCATCCGTGGTACATCATCCCTGAACGCACCGCAGGAGCCGCTCTACGTGGTCGATGGTATCATCGGCGGTTCGTACGACCCGAATGACGTCGAGTCCGTCACCGTCCTGAAAGACGCTGGTTCCACCGGTATGTACGGCGCCCAGGCCAACGGCGGTGTGATCGTCGTCACCACGAAGAAAGCCAAAGGCGACCAGCTGCAGTTCAACTTCAAATCGACAGTCGGTATGGCCCAGGCGGATTTCAGCCGCCAGCGCCTGATGAACTCCCGTCAGCTGTACCAGTACTACCGCGAATACTACCGTGACCCGGAAACGGGCCTCGTGGACGATGTCGCCATGCAGTCGGTTGCTCCCAAGTCGGTGATGGACACCGATACGGACTGGCGTGGTCTGGTCTATCGGAATGCGCTGCTGCACAGCCATCACCTTTCGGTAGCCGGCCGTACCGCCAAGAATTCCTTCTATAACAGTGTTTCCTACTACGATGAACAGGGTACTTTGAGATACACGGGCTACAAGAAGATCAACGTGCGTTCCAACAACACGATGTATCTCACCAAGTGGCTCACCATCACCAACAACGTCAACGTCTGGGCCGACAAGCAGGACCAGCCGGACGACCTGCTGGTTTACTATGTGCTCCAGGGTGTCGTATGGGACAGCCCTTATGACTCCGAAGGCAACCTCGTTCCCTTCACCGGCCGTTCCGACCTGTTCTCCCGGTACGACAAGAACCCGATGATTGGTTACTCCGACCGGAACAAGGACTCCCGCACCTCGAAGAGCTTCGGCGTGGACTACGACTTCGTGCTCACCGCCCAGATTACCCCCTGGCTCTCCTTTGTATCGCAGACGCGTGCCAGCGCAAGCGCCGCTACCTTCGACTATCATCGTACCGCCGACGTGGAATACATGCAGCCAGGCGACCAGGTGGAAGGCGAGCAGTCGCTCGACTACGGCGGCATCAGCACCAATATGTTCAAGGTCCAGAAAGACTGGGGCAAGCACTCGTTCGACGCTCTCGTCGGTTACGAGGCCCAGCGTTCCTGGTGGCAGAATGTCTATGGTGAAGGCAAAGGCCTTCCGTATGGCCTGTATGTGCTGAGCGTGGCTTCCGACAGCAAGGATGTGGCCGGCACCAATTCGGTGACGGGTATGCAGTCCTTCATTTCGCAGGCTGCCTACAACTATGCTTCCAAGTACTTCATCAACGCTTCGTTCCGTATCGACCAGTCTTCGACCTTCAACAAGCAGAACCGTACGGCCATGTTCCCGAGCGTTTCCGCCGCGTGGGTGCTCAGCAACGAGGACTTCTTCAACTCTTCGGCCATCACCAACCTCAAGCTGAAAGCCAGCTGGGGTAAGACCGGTATGAAAGACATCGGCGCCAGCAAGTATCTCGAAGCGTTCTCCTACAGCACGCAGTACGACAACCACTCCGCTGCAACCGCGACCCAGATGGCGAACGCCAACCTGAAATGGGAGCAGACGACCCAGTTCAACATCGGTGCCGAAATCGGTATCCGCGACTGGCTGTCCCTCGACCTGAACTGGTATCGCAACAAGACCAACGACCTGCTCGTTTACCGCGACCTCCCGCCGTCCGGCGGCTTCTCGCAGCAGTGGCAGAACCTGGGTTCAGTGATCAACACCGGTTTCGAAGCCGCTGTCTTCACGACCCCGGTCAAGACCCGCGACTGGCGTTGGGACGTGGACTTTGAAATCGCCTATAACAACAACTGGCTGACCGGCTTCGGTGAAGGCGTCACCGTCACCAAGTCGAACTACTCCGGTGTCTCGCAGGTTTACCACGACGGCGGCCAGCTGGCTACCTGGTATCTCCGCGAATATGCCGGCGTCGATCCGCAGACGGGCCGCAACCTCTACATCGATGCGAACGGCAACAAGACGACCGACTACGCTTCCGCCCGTTACATCGAGGCAGGATCGCCGATCATCCCTTGGCAGGGCGGTCTTTCGACGGCCCTGAGCTGGAAGAACTTCAAACTGTCGGCTACCAGCAACTTCGTCTGGGGCAATCAGCTTTACGGCCGCAGCCGTGCCAGCGACCTGGCCATCTGGGTCTCGAACTCCCTGCTGCCTTCCAACGAGGACAAGATCTGGCGCCGTCCCGGTGACATCGCCACCATCGGCTCGCCTGCCTATGCACCTGCCACCCTCTACCACACGGGCTACCTGGTGCCGGGCAACTACTTCAAGATCCGCAACATCACCCTGTCTTACTCACTTCCCAAGTCGGTCATGAAAGACAAAGGCCTGACGTTCTCGCTCTCGTGCGACAATGCCGCTACGTTTACGACCGTCTGGGGCGGTGACCCTGAAGTGGACATGACTGGATCGGGCCTGATCGGAACCATCCAGGGCATCGACGACCGCTACCCGAACAAGCGGCAGTACATTTTCCAGGTCAACTTCACTTTCTAAATCCGGAATTCCATGAAAAAGATATTTTCCATCTTGTTTGCCCTGGCAGTCTCCTGCTGCCTGTTCACGGCTTGCAATCTCGACATCGCTCCGGCCGACTCCCTGACCGGCGAGCAGATGACCGAATCTCCTTCGGGTCTGGAAGACATCCTCAACGGCTGCTATGCCACGATGAAGGACGATACCGATGAAAGCAACTACTGGTGGGGCCGCCAGTATTACCAGCTGGCCGACTTCGCTTCTGACGACGTGGTCTACGGACATGAAACCTCCGACGACCTGAATATGATCTTCCGCTATGACGAGCGTTCTCCGGTGCTGGGTAACTTCCGCAGCTTCTGGGCCCTCAACTATAAGCTCATCTACTCCTGCAATGTGGCCCTGGCCACCATCGCCCAGAAAGAGGAACTGACCGAACAGGACATCTACCTGCGCGGTGAAGCCGAATTCTTCAAGGCCTTCTGCATGCACGCCCTGCTGAAGAACTATGCCAAGCAGTATGACCCGGCAACCGCTTCTTCCGACCTGGGTATCATCCTGCGTGAAAACAGCTCCGACTCCGAGCTCAAGGACCGCGCATCCGTGGCTGACAGCTACAACGCGATCGTCGAGCTGCTGCTTCAGGCTGAGCAGGACTTCTCGGCCGGTTCCTTCCCCGACAGGGAATCGAACAAGGGCTTTGCTTCGCTGGGCGCCGCCCAGGCCATGCTCTCCCGCGTGTACATCTTCATGCAGGATTGGAACAAGGCTGCCGAGTATGCCACGAAGGTCATCAACAGCGGCAAATATGACCTCGAGTCCGCCCAGAAATTCCCGAGCTATTTCACCGAGACCTACAACCGCGACGAAACCATCTGGTGCATGCGCATGATCCCGACCGACGACCAGGGAAGTGCGGCTGTCGCTTCGATGATCTACAACGGTGCTTCCGGCTGCTGGGGCGAGGAAGGTTACAGCAAACCGCTGCTCGATGACATGAACTTCGAGAAAGACCAGTACATCGGTGTGGACTGCCGTTTCAGCTTCGTCTGCGGTGCCTATCTGAAGAATGGCCTGATCCTCTATCCTTGCTCCAAGCACACCTGGCAGGACGGCATCGCGACGCTCTGCTCGCATCCGCTGCTCCGCCTCGCGGAGGTATATCTCAACCGTGCTGAGGCTTATGCGCATCTGGGCAACGACGCCGGCGCACTGGCCGACTTGAACGAGATCATCGACCACCGTATGGATTACGGTGTAGCGGCTTCCAAGGGATTCTCGCCGAGCGACTATCACCTGACCACCGCCGATGTCAAGACGAACATGGTTGACCTGGTCCTCACCCAGAAGCGCGTCGAGCTCGCGTTCGAAGGCTTCCGTATCTACGACCTGCTCCGCAACAAGAAGGATGTCATCCGTAACTACTGGGGCTTCCACACCAACTATGTCAACGGCCAGAGCACGGGTCTGGTGCCCGGTCTCAACGCCCCCGGTGTTGTCACTCCGTACAACTACGGCCGTCTCATCTGCCCGATTCCCCAGCAGGAAATCCTCAACAACCCTGCATGTACACAGAATGAAGCTTATAAATAAGTCACTGTCATGAAAACGATCAGAATATTCTTTACGGCCCTTGTGCTTTCGGTCTGCTCCCTGACGGCCTGCGTCCATCTCGGAGACCTTGACCTGGAACCCATTCCGGACATCTCGTTCACCTACGACTGTTCAGGCCTTACCTATACTTTCACTTCCGCCGATGCCACGGATGTCAAATGGAACATCGTCGGCGAGACGGAAGGAAGCGGCGACACCTTTACCTATACCTTCAAGAAACCCGGAAGCTACTGGGTGTCGATGAGCGGTAATTACAATGGCCAGGCGCAGACTGTCTCAACCAAGATCCTTGTCGCCAAGGCTTCGGTCGTCAAACTCGACGACGGTACGATCGACGACTGGGTGGACGTCACCTATCCCGACTTCATGCTCTATGGCAACGACGGTACGAGTATCGGCAAGTTCGACTACGATGCGAACTATATCTACTTCATGTTCATCCTCGATGAGCAGGATATGTTCGACATCAACCAGGCCATCTGGAACCTGCGTCTCGACTCCGATGACAACAGCCAGACCGGCTACTCCACCAAGAGCCTTGGTTGCGAATGGTACTACGAAGGCAACTGCTGCGGTGACGAGCCCTGGAGCGACTGGTACATCGGCGGCGACGACCTGGAGTGGACCGATACCGTGAAAGAGGTGATGGGTGCGCGCGGCGTGACCGAAGACGGCAAGTTCTTCTTCGAACTCGGCATCAGCCGCAAGACCTTCGGCATCAATACGGCTGCCGTGGCCTTCTTCACCAAGTTCTACAATTCGGATTGGGATGACGCCGTGGCATTCAGCGACAAGGACGGCAACACCTCCATCCACCTGGCACTCGACAAGGATTAACACTTGTGAAACGGCGTGACTTCATAAGAACGAGTCTCTTCGCCGCGGCCGCCGCCGGAATGGCGCCCTCCCTCAAGGCGTGGGTTCCCTCGCACAATTGGGAGAAATACGATTTCGGCGGCGGTCCGCAGGTGAAGGACCGCCTGTATCAGGGCCCTTTCCCGCAGTATGAGCCGGAGGCCTTCTACGGGGGATCGGTCGTGCAGTACACCACGCCGGGCAAGCAACTTCTCAACTGTTTCGGAATGGGCCTTACCTCCTATATTTCAGGAGACCTTGGGGCCCCTTCCGTTCCAGGCAAGAGCCTGGAAAAGGTGATCGACGAGCTGTTCGCCTTCCCGCTGGCCACCAAGGTGTACATCCGTCCCAACTGGCGTCACATCCAGAAGCGGGCGGGCCGGCTCGATTTCGACGACTATTGGAAGATCACTTTCGAGAAGGCTGCCAAGTACGGGAAGCGGGTAGGGTTCCGCATCATGCTCAACAACCCCGACATCCTGGAAGACGCCCTGCCGGAATTCATGCTCAAGAAGGTGCCGATGTACAAGCTCAAAGGCACCTGGAAGGGTGATCCCAATGAAGTCCGGTACCAGAAGGTGCAGACCGTACCCCAATATGACGACCCGTATTTCCTGGCCTGCTACGAAGAGATGATCGCCCTGCTGGCCCAGGAGCTCAACGGAAGTCCGCTCGTGGAATATCAGGACACCTCCCTGTACGGTTTCTGGGGAGAAGGCCACACCTGGCCCTACGAAGACAATCCTTTCGGTGCGGACTTCGGCGGCGAGGCGACCTTCCTGAAGATGTATGACATCCAGAACCGCTACTGGGACAAGGTGCCGCTGGTGACCAACACGCAGCCCGACTACAGCCGTGTGGGCAACTCTTCGGTTCTCGACCGGACCGTCCGTGACGGCAACTGGCTCCGGACCGATACCATCTTTATCGAGAACGAACAGATCGAAGCCCTGAGCAACCGTCCCGCCTGGACGGCGGCTGCCGTGGAATGCGGCCTCTCGGACGGCCGGGATGCTTCGATGCGATACGACGATGCGGGCATTCCCCGCAACGAAGCCATCATCTCCCACGTCAAAGATGTGGGAGCCAATTATTTCTCACTCTGGAACTGGCACCATATCGATGCCGACAACCTGTACCGTTATTACCGCAGGCATCCGGAAGGACTGGACGACCTGGCCTCCTCGATCGGGTTCCGCATCCGGCCTTCCTGGATCTGGGTGTCGGGCGATGACGGAGACCGGACCCATCTGATCTTCGGTATGGTCAACGACGGTATTGCGTGCGTTCCGGGCGTACTCCGCCTGACATTGTTCACGGAGGACGGCCGGGTCCATATCAGCGGCTGCCTCGACGCGGGCTATCCCAAGACCCGGGGTGTCCGTCAGGCGATGATGACGCTGCCGCCCGGCGAGAAATGGAACTCCGGCCAGCTGCGGCTGAAAGCCGAAATCGAAGTCAAGGGTGTCCGTTATCCCGTGCCTTTCGCCGTTGCGCAGAAACTGAATCCCGACGGCTCCCTGACCATCAAGGGTGAGTATATGTAAACCTTAACTTCATGAAAAACGGAAGAACCTTCCTTCTGATTCTGATGCTTGTTTCCATCGCCTGCGCCTGCCGCAAGGAAGAAGAGAACAAGCTCAGTTATTATGTGACGCCCTATCCTTACGAAATCGTAAGCGTAGAGGAACCCCCTGCGACCAACGAGGTCCGCAATGTCATTTTCCTGATCGGCGACGGCATGGGCCTCGAACAGGTGAGTTGTGCCTGGGTACTGAACCATGGCAAGCTGAATCTCGACAACATGTCGGTCGTAGGCTTGTCCCGGACTTATAGCCTGAGCGACCTGATCACCGATTCCGCTGCGGGCGGAACGGCCCTGGCTGTTGGCCAGAAGACGAGCAACAGCCATGTAGGCACCGATGCGGAGGGGAAGCCCCTCTACTCCATGCTGGTCAAGGCACAGGAACTGGGGAAGAAGACCGGTGTCGTTGTCACCTGCCATATGGCGGACGCTACCCCGGCCGATTTCTGCTGCCACAGCGACAATCGTTACAAATACGATGAGGTCATCGCGGGTTACGGCCAGTGTGGCGTGGACTATATCGCCGGCGGCGGCCGCGACTATTTCGGCAAGAATCGCAAGGATGCCCGCAACATCGCCGATGAGATGGGTACCAAGGGCTACGCCGTGGCCTATGACGAAGTGGCGCTGATGGAGGCCCATCTGCCGATCCTGGCGCTGCTTGCCGACGACAACCTGCCCGTTGCGCTGGAACGCGGCGACCTTTTCCGCCACATGGTGGGCAAGGGGCTTGCTGAACTCTCCACCTCCTGCGGAGACAAAGGCTTCGTCCTGATGATCGAAGGATCGAGCATCGACGACTGGCTGCACGAGAACCGGATCGACAGGGCCATGGAGGAACTCCTGGACTTCGACCGGACACTGGGCGATGTGCTGCAGTGGGCAGCGGCCGACGGCCATACCCTGGTCGTCGTGACGGCCGACCATGCGACGGGCGCCCTGACGCTCCAGGACGGCGACCTTGCCGAAGGACGCGTCGGTGTCGCCTTCGGAAACGATTCCCACAACGGCATTGCCGTTCCTTACTATGTATGGGGCCCCGGCCGCAACCAGTTCGGCGGAACGATGGAGAATGCGGAACTCGGCGCGCTGATCACTTCATTCGTCCGGTAACGGCCAGACCGTTTTTTTGCTATCTTTACCTGAGAAAGACTTTTTGCCATGAAACATCCTATTTTGCTCTTCTGCACGGCGCTGGTCCTGCTGGTGTCCGCTTGCAGCAAACCCGTTCATCCTACGATGATCCCGACGCCCGTTCCGGCTCGTCCGGCCGGTCAGACGGACGTCCTGGGCCTGACGGCCGAGCCCATTGAGACCGTGCACATCGGCGTGGTCGGTCTGGGCATGCGCGGCAGTGAAGCCGTGCGCCGTCTTGTTCAGATCCCCGGTGCCGAAATCACGGCCCTGTGCGACCTGCTGCCCGACCGCGTTGAAGCCAACCAGCTCCAGATGAAGGAGATGGGAAAGACCCAGGTCGTGAGCAAGTACAGCGGAACGCAAGAATCCTGGCGCGGCCTCTGCGAGCAGGCCGACGTCGACCTGGTGTACATCTGCACCGACTGGCTCAACCACTATCCGATCGCCATGTATGCCATGGAATGTGGCAAGCACGTGGCCATCGAGGTGCCTGCCGCCCTTGACATGGACCAGATCTGGGGCCTGATCAACCAGTCGGAGAAGACCCGCAAGCACTGCATGATGCTCGAGAACTGCATCTACGACTTCTTCGAGATGACGACCCTCGAGATGGCACAGCGCGGCCTTTTCGGCGAGGTGATCCACGTGGAAGGCGCCTATTGCCACAACCTGGATCCCTATTGGGATGAATACTGGAACAACTGGCGGCTGGACTACAACCAGAAGCATCGTGGCGACGTCTATCCGACCCACGGCATCGGTCCCGTCTGCCAGGTGCTGGACATTCACCGCGGCGACCGTATGACTACGCTCGTGTCGATGGATACCAAGTCGTTCAACGGCGCGAAGATCGCCTCCAACCACGAGGGCAAACCGGTCACGGAATTCGCCAACGGCGACGAGACCTCCACGCTCATCCGCACGGAGAAAGGCAAGACCATCCTCATCGAGCACGATGTGATGACCCCGCGTCCGTACAGCCGGATGTATCAGGTGGTCGGCACCGACGGCTATGCTTCCAAGTATCCGGTCGAAGAGTACTGCCTGCGGGTGGACAAGCCGGCCGACAAAGTGGACGCCCGTCATATCAGCGACGAGAAAGTGTACAGCGGTGCGGAGAAGGATGCCTTGCAGGCCGGCTATCGCAACGTGATCCTGACCCCGGAATTCGAGGCACTTGCCAAGTCGGTTGGTGGTCACGGCGGCATGGACTTCATTATGGACTACCGTCTGGTTTACTGCCTGCATCACGGCCTTCCGCTAGATATGGACGTTTACGACCTGGCCGAGTGGTGCTGCGTGGCCCCGCTCTCGCGCGTTTCGCTGGAGCACGGTTCGATGCCGGTCGAGGTGCCCGATTTCACCCGCGGCGCCTGGAACCGCGTGCAGGGATTCCATTACGCACTGGCTGAAGAGAAGTAAGATGGACGGTCAACTGATTCAAATCGCCGGTCACTTTGCCATCGAAGGCAAGGTGACCGATATCCGTCCGCTCGGCAACGGCTTGATCAACGATACGTTCCTTGTCGTGACCGACGGGCCGGACAACTATGTGCTCCAGCGCATCAACCAGGGCATTTTCCAGGATGTGGACCTGCTGCAGCACAACATCGACTGCGTGACGCGGCACATCCGCGCCAAACTGGAAGCGGCCGGCGAGAAGGATATCGACCGCAAGGTCCTCCATTTCCTCCCGGAGCGTGAAACGGGCAAGAGCTACTGGACGGATGGAACGCAGTGGTGGCGTGTTTCGGTGTTTATCCGCGATGCACTGACCTACGAGGCCGTCACGCCCGAATATGCCGGATATGCCGGCGTAGCCTTCGGCCGTTTCGAGGCGATGCTCGCCGACCTGCCCGACCAGCTGGGCGAGACGATTCCCGACTTCCACAACATGGAACTGCGGGCGCGGCAGCTTCGCGAAGCGGTAGCTGCCGATGCGGCCGGCCGTATGGCCGCACCTGAAGTACAGGCGCTGGTCGAAGCGGTTTTCGCGCACGAGGAAGAAATGTGCAAGGCCGAGCGGATGTATCGCGAGGGCGTGCTTCCCAAGCGGATCTGCCACTGCGACACGAAGGTCAACAACATGCTCTTCGACCGCGACGGCAACATCCTCTGCGTCATCGACCTCGATACGGTGATGCCTTCGTTCGTCTTTTCCGATTTCGGCGACTTCCTCCGCACGGCGGCCAATACCGGCGCCGAGGACGACCCGGATCTCAACAAGGTGAATTTCAATATGGATATCTTCCGCAGCTTCGCCAAAGGCTATCTGTCCACGGCAGGCGCCTTCCTGACGCCGGTGGAGCGGGAGAACCTGCCTTTTGCCGCCACGCTGTTCCCGTATATGCAGGCCGTCCGCTTCCTGGCCGACTTCCTCAACGGGGATACGTACTACAAGATCAAGTATCCGGACCACAACTGGATCCGCACCAAGGCACAGTGGAAACTGTTCCAGTCGGCGCGGGCCAAGCTGGACGAGATGGCCGGTTTTATCGCTTCAGAGGCGTAAGGATCTCGGACAGATAATGCTCATCGACAGCGTCGAACGTATCCAGTTCGGCGCTGTCGATGTCTAATTCTCCCCAGACAGCGCCGTCCCGCAGGATGGGAATCACGATTTCGCTTCGGGAAAGGGCGCTGCACGCGATATGGCCGGGGAACTGGTCCACATCCGGCACGACGAGAGTGCGGGCTTCTTTCCAGGCCGTTCCGCAGACGCCGCGTCCGCAGCGGATCCGGGTGCAGGCCACGGGGCCCTGAAACGGACCCAGGACAAGTTCGTCTCCGAGGACACGGTAGAACCCCGTCCAGTGGAATCCCATTTTGGCGTGGATGGCGGCGGCGATGTTGGCCATGTTGGCGATATCGTCGCTTTCGCTTGCAGTGAGTGCCTGGATTTCCTCCAGCAGCTCCGCATAGCGCGTTTCTTTATCGGCTTTTTTCATATCTTTGTAAAGGTATAAAAAAATCCCGAGATGAAACGACTTCTTGCCCTGTCCGTCCTGTTCGCCCTGTTGGCCGCCTGTACTTCCCACCGCTCCATTTCCACGCCTGCCGTCGTCCCTGTCAAGGTCTCCGACGTCATTCCCGGCTCGACCGGGAATCTCGACCGTATGCAGCGCGGCATCGACCAGTGCGCCGCCCTCTGGCGGGCGGAAGACGGCACCCAGGCCGATTTCGAGGCCTTCGTGAAACAGTGGCTCGCCACGACGCCCCAGGCCCGGGAGGCGCTTCTGGAAAAGATCTCGCGCGCCCTGGAGATCTTCCGGACCCAGCAGAACCAGCTGACCATCGAACTGGGTCGTCCTACCGTCCTGGCGGAAGGGGAGCCGGGTGAGATTGACTATCTGCTGACCAGCTACGATGCCTACGCCCACTTCTCCGACGACCTGTTCGCCAACAAGGTAGCCTTCATCACGATCCTCAACTTCCCCCACTATACCCTCGAGGAAAAGAATGCGCTCGGCCCTTCCTGGGACAGGCTGGAATGGGCATACGCCCGTCTGGGCGACGTCTTCACCGAACGCGTTCCTGCCCAGGTCAGCCAGGCGCTCACCGATGCCCGCAGTGCGGCCGAAGCCTATGTGGACAAGTATAACATCGAGATGGGCCATCTGCTGACGCCGGAAGGGATGCGGATGTTCCCTGCGGACATGTCCCTGCTCTCGCACTGGAACCTGCGCGACGAACTCAAGTCGAACTATGCGGACGTCCCCTATGCCAACGCCAAGCAGGAAATGATCTACAAGGTGATGGAACGCATTGTCACGCAGGAGATTCCTGCAGGTGTGGTCAATAATCCCGCCTACGACTGGATGCCGTATGACAACACCGTCTTCCAGGACGGAAAGGAGGTTTCACTCCCTTCTGAAGGAGATGTACGCTACGGTCATATCCTCAGCCAGTTCCATGCCTACCAGGAGCTCGACCGCTGGTGCCCCTCGATGCCGACGGCCATAGCCCGCAATTTCGAAGGAAGTATCGAGATGTCCGACAACGAGGTGGAAGATTTGTTCATCCGTTTTATCTCCGCACCGCAGGTGGTGCAGGTAGGTGCGCTGATCCGCGAGCGGCTCGGACGGGAGCTGCGGCCTTACGACATCTGGTATGACGGTTTCAAGAGTCGCTCAACGATTCCCGAAGACAAGCTCACCGCCGAGACGCGACGCCGCTATCCCGACGCGGAGGCCTTCCACCGCGATATGCCCCGGATGCTCCGCAATCTGGGCTTTGACGCGGCGGAAGCCGGCTTCCTGGCCGACCATATCGTCGTCGAAGGTGCCCGCGGCTCAGGACACGCCTGGGAGTGCATGGGCCGCACCGAGCCTGCGCGCCTTCGTACGCGCATCGGCGCGGCCGGTATGGACTACAAGGGCTACAATATCGCCGTGCATGAATTCGGACACAACGTAGAGCAGGTCACCGACCTCTACCATATCGACTACTATCCGCTGGCAGGCGTTCCCAACAGCGCCACCACCGAAGCGATGGCTTTCCTCTTCCAGGCGCGCGACCTGCAGCTGCTGGGCTACGGCCGCCAGAAGATGGACGACAACGCCACGCTCGACATTTTCTGGGGAATGTATGAGATCATGGGTGTCAGTCTGGTGGATATGTACACCTGGCGCTGGTTGTACGCCCATCCCGACGCGACGGCGGCGGGGCTCCGCGATGCCGTGCTCTCTATCGCGCGGGAGGTCTGGAACAAGTATTATGAACCCGTGCTGGGGACGCACGATTCCCCGCTGCTGGCCATCTATTCCCATATGCTCGACTATCCGATGTATCTGCCTAATTATCCCATCGGCCACATCATCCACTACCAGCTGGAAGAGCATCTGGCCCAGTGCGGGAGTGATGCAGCTTTTGCGACGGAGCTGCAACGCATCTATAAACAGGGCCGACTGACCCCGCAGTGTTGGATGCAGGGTGCAGTCGGCGCTCCCATCAGTGTCGAGCCGATCCTTTCGGCAGTCTCCGCCATTCTGGACCGGTGATGGAAAGATAAAGGTTATTTAAGGCCGCGGGCCCGCAGCAGCGCGTCCGGATCGGGCTCGGCGCCGCGGAAGTTCTTGTAGAGCGTCATCGGGTCGTCGCTGCCGCCTTTCTCCAGGACGTTCTGGCGGAAGCTCTTCGCCGTGGCGGGATCGAAGATGCCCTTCTGCAGGAAGAGTTCGAAGGCGTCCTTGTCGAGCACCTCAGCCCACAGGTAGCTGTAATAGCCGGCGCTGTAGCCGCTGTTGAAGATGTGGTTGAAGTAGGTGGTGCGGTAGCGCGGGATAATCTCGTCGATCAGACCCATTTCCTTGCAAGCCTGCTTCTCGAAAGCTTCGATGTCGATGCCTTCGACCGAAGACAGCTCGTGCCATTTCATGTCGAGGATCGAAGCGGCGCACAGTTCGGTGGTCATGAAGCCCTGGTTGAAGTTGCCGGCGGCGATGATCTTGTCGACCAGTTCGTCGGGAATCACCTCACCCGTTTGATAATGCTTGGCATAGCCGGCGAGCACTTCTTTCTGGAAGGCCCAGTTCTCATTGATCTGGGAAGGCAGCTCGACGAAGTCGCGGGCCACGGCGGTGCCGCTGACCGTACGGTAGTGGCACTGGGTGAGCAGGCCGTGGAGGGCGTGGCCGAATTCGTGAAACATGGTCTCCACGTTGTCGAGGCTCAGCAGCGAGGGCGTGTCGGCCGTCGGTTTGTTGAAGTTGCCCACGTTGACGATGATCGGACGCACCATCTGGCCGTCGAGGGTCACGTACTCGTCGCGGATGTTGTTCATCCAGGCGCCGCCGCGCTTGCTTTCACGCGGGAAGTAGTCGGTGGTCAGCACGCCGATCAGCGAACCGTCGGCATCGGTCACCTTGAAGGCTTCCACGTCGGGGTGGTATTTCGGGGCATTTTCGATCTTTTCGAATTTCAGACCGTAGAGTCTCGAAGCGGTGTTGAAGACACCTTCCCGCACGTTTTCCATCTGGAAATACGGTTTGGTAATCTCCTCGTCGAGGGCATATTTGGCCTTGCGGACCTTCTCGGCGTAGTAGAACCAGTCCCAAGGCTGGATCCTGGCACCTTTCTCGACCTTGCCGGCCTTGATGTCCTGGTCCATGACCTTCTGCATGTCCTTCACTTCCTCCTTCGCGCGGGAGACGGCATACTTGAAGATGTTGGCCAGGAAGGCGTCGACCGCCTGGGGCGTCTTGGCCATCTTGTCGCTCAGGATATGGGCGGCGGGGTTCTCGTAGCCCAGCAGTTTGGCCTTTTCTTCCTTGAGTTTGAGGATGTTGAGGATGATTTCCTTGGTGTCGTTCTCATTGCCGTTGTTGCCGCGGTTCGCGTAGGCGCGGAACATGGCTTCGCGTTTGGCGCGGTCTTCCTCGGTCGTCATCGCGTCGGTGTATTCCGAAACGGAGATGCCGAACTTGGCCTTGAAGGCGTTGTTCTCCTTGAGGAGGAAGTTGCCGAAGCGGTTGCTCAGGGCGGAGAGTTCGGTGTTGATCTCCTTCATACGGGCCTGTCCCGCTTCGTCGAGGGCGATGCCGTTGTCGGCGAAGGAGCGGTAGACCTTGTCGAGCACCATTTCCTGCTCGCGGGTCAGTCCGAGCGAAGCTTTCTGGTCGTTGACGGCCTTGACCTTGTCGAAGAGCGCCTTGTTGAAGGTGATGTCGTTCTCGTGCTTCGACATCAAGTTGGTGGCGTCCTCGACGATCTTTTCGAGCGTCGGGGTGTTGTCGGTCTCGGCCAGGTTGAACAGGACACCTACGACTTTGGCCAGCAGCAGGCCGGACTGGTCGTAGGCGGCGATTACGTTGTCGAAGGTCGGCGCATCGGGGTTGGCGATGATGGCCGCGATTTCAGCGTCGTGCTGTTTGATGCCCTCTTCCAGGGCAGGGAGGTAGTCGGCTTCCTGGATCTGTTCGAAGGGAGGGATGCCCAGCGGGGTGTTCCACTCCGTAAGGAAGGGATTCGTACGGGTACTCGTGCAAGCTGTCATAGCGAAAACTGCCAGTGCGATTGCAAATAATCTTCTCATAGGTTTTGGTGAACTGTTTATCTGTATAAAAACGTTTTTATCCGTTTCATGTCGACGGTTAATCTTACAAATTTACTATTTTTGCAGATTCAAGCGCCAAAATTTACGATTATGGTCAAAGATATCACCTCTTCCGTCAAATTCATCGGTGTCGACGATCTCGACCTCGACCTGTTCGAGAGCCAGTACGTGGTTCCCGAAGGAATGTCATACAATTCATACGTAATCTTCGACGACAAGACCGCCGTCCTCGACACGGCCGACGCCCGGAAGGGCGAAGCCTGGAAGGCCAACCTGGCCGAAGCCCTCGGAGACCGTACGCCCGACTACCTGGTGGTCCACCACATGGAACCCGACCACTCTTCGCTCGTGGCCTGGATGCTGGAACGCTACCCTTCCGTGACGCTCGTGGCGACAGCCGCCGCCCTGAAGATGCTTCCCCAGTTCTTCGAAGGGATCGCGCTGGAAGGCCGCACCCTCGCTGTCAAGGAAGGCGATACGCTCTGCCTGGGCAGCCACACGCTCCGTTTTACGATGGCCCCGATGGTCCACTGGCCGGAAGTCATGGTTTCGTATGAGTCTTCCGAGAAACTCCTGTTCTCGGCCGACGCCTTCGGCCGCTTCGGCGCGATGGAGAAGATCGCCTTCTGGGCATCGGACGATGACGACTGGGCCTGCGAAGCCCGCCGCTACTATTTCAACATCTGCGGCAAATACGGCGTCCAGGTGCAGAACCTGCTCAAGAAACTGGCTGGTACGGACATCGCGATGATCTGCCCGCTCCACGGCCCGATCCTCAACGAGAACCTGGGCTACTATCTCGACCTTTACCAGACCTGGAGCAGCTACGGCGTGGAAACCGAAGGCATCTTCGTGGCTTACGCCTCGATCCACGGCGGAACGGCCGCTGCCGCAGAGCGCTTCGCCGAGATCCTTCGCCGCAAAGGCTGTCCGAAAGTAGCTACAGCCGACCTCACCCGCGACGATTTGGCAGAAGGCGTGGAAGACGCCTTCCGCTACGGCAAGATGGTGCTGGCCGCCTCTTCTTATGACGCCGGCGTCTTTACGCCGATGCACGATTTCCTCTATCGCCTCCAGGCCAAGGGCTATCAGAAACGTACCGTCGGCTTGATCGAAAACGGCAGCTGGGCGCCCAGTGCCGGACGCGTGATGAAGGAGATGCTTGGCGCGATGAAAGAAATCACGCTCGTCGAACCGCTCGTGACCATCCGCAGCCGGATGCACGAGGCGGACCTTCCCAAACTCGAGGCGCTCGCCGATGCGATGCTTGCCTGAGCGAGTCTAAATCAGTTTCCGAAGATCGTCGATCATGTAATCGGGATAAGCGCCGGCCAGTGTGTCGGCGCTTTGGTTTCCATACGTCACGGCGCAGGTGTGGCAGCCGGCATTGCGGCCCATCTCGATGTCGAAGGTCGTATCGCCGACGACCAGCGTCTCTTCCGGCTTGACGCCCAGTTTGGCCAGGATCAGATAGACCATATCGGGCGCCGGCTTGGACCGGGCGACCGACTCCACGCCGAAGCAGCGTTCGGCAGGGATGTAGCGGTCATATCCGAGCTGGTGCATCAGCATCTCGAGGGAGCGCTGCCCGCGCGACGAAGCGACAGCCATGGGAATACCCCGCTCATACAGCGTGCTGAGCGTCTCTTCCACGCCCGGGAATCCGTCGATGAGCGGAACGGCCACCTCGTCGAAGATGGCCCGGTAGAGGATGACGGCCTGGTCGGCCTCTTCTTCGCTCAGACCGGCGCCGCGCGTGAAATTGAAGCGCAACGGCAGGCCGATCGTCGCCACCAGCGCCGCTTCGTCGGCTGGCGGAAAGCCCATGCGCCGCAGGGTTTCCTGCGAAGTGGCCAGGATGCCGCGCAAGGTGTCGCCCAGCGTCCCGTCGAAATCGAAGATGATAGCGGCCATTACAGGGGCGACTTGTCGCGGAGCAGCTGTTCGGTATAAGCTTCAATGTGCCGCATCCGGCCCGGGATCGGGATGCGCTGCGGGCAGGCGTCCACGCACTGGGCGCAGCCGATGCAATGGTCGGCCTGCTGCAGTTTGGCCAGGCTGCGGTCGAGGCTTACCAGATAGGCGCGGCGTGCCTTGCGATAGGCGGGATCCTGCTTGTCTTCCTCGACGTTGCCTTCATTGATGCATTTGTTATAGTGCGAGAAGACACCGGGGATATCCACGCCGTAGGGGCAGGGCATGCAGTACTTGCAGTCGGTGCAGGGGATGAGCGGGAAGTTCACATAGACCTGCGCGATTTCTTCGAGCAGGGACAAGTCGCTGTCCGTCAATGGCTCCAGCGGGCAGAAGGTGCTGAGATTGTCGACCAGGTGCTCCTTGTAGGTCATGCCGCTGAGGGCGGTCATCACACGGGGATGGGTGCCGCAGAAGCGGAAAGCCCAGGAAGCGATCGAAGCGCCGGGGGCACGGGCCAGCAGCTGCTTGGCCGCGTAGTCGGGCAGGTTGGCGAGCCGTCCGCCGAGCAGCGGTTCCATGATGACCACGGGGATGCCGCGCTTGTCAAGTTCGTTGTAGAGATACGAGGCATTGACGTTGCGGGCGTTGAGGGTGTGGGCGTGATTCCAGTCCATGTAGTTCATCTGGATCTGGACGAAATCCCAGTGGTATTTGTCGTGCTGTGACAGCAGGTAGTCGAACACCTGCTGGTCGCCGTGGAACGAAAAGCCGAGGTTGCGGATGCGGCCGGCCTCCCGCTCCTTGAGCAGGAATTCCAGCAGGCCGTTCTTGAAGAAGCGCTCGTTGAGCACGTCCATGCTGCTCAGCTGGCCGCGGGAACCACCCACGGAGTGGAGCAGATAGTAGTCGATGTAGTCGGTCTGGAGCGCCTCGAAGGAGTGGCGGTACATCTTCATGGCGAAGTCGAACGTGTATACACTGCTGTTCGACATCTTTGTGGCAATCTTGTAGCTGCTGCGCGGATGGCGTTTCAGGGCGATGCCGGTCACGGTCTCCGACTGGCCCTGCCCGTAGACGGGTGCCGTGTCGAAGTAGTTGACGCCGTGTTCGAGGGCGTAGTCCACCAGGGCGTTGACCTGTTCCTGGTCGATGACGGTCTTGCCGTCCGCATCGGTAGTGGTAGGCCAGCGCATGCAGCCGTAGCCGAGCAGCGACACATCTTCGCCGCGCAAGTCCTTGCGGTAGGTCATCGTTCCGGGTTCCTTGGGGGCCGAAGCGGATTGAGGGGTCTTGTCAGTACAAGCCGCGGCAGCCACCACGGCAGCCCCTGTTGCAGATATCTTGATAAAGTCTCGACGTTTCATGGCTCCAGCTTATCTTTCTTTATGTACTTCGTGTCCTTCAACATAGATGGCGCTCACCGGACGGGCCGGGCAATGGAATTCGCAGGCGCCGCAACCGATGCACTGCTCCGGATTGACGGCCGGAACACGCAGCTTTTCGTTGTCCTGGCTCTTGACCATCGTAATGGCACCTACCGGGCAGTGGCGGGCGCAGTTTCCGCAGTTGACCTTGTCGCGGTTCACTACGCAGTTCTCGGGGATGACCACGGCGTGGCCGATCTGGATGGCGCTCTTGTCAGCCGTACTTTCCACCAGGCGGATGGCGCCGGTAGGGCAGACCTCGGAGCAGCGGGTGCATTCGATGCGGCAGAAGCCTTCGTCGAAGGCCATTTCAGGCTGCATCAGACGGTCCAGGCGGGTAGAGGGCCGCAGCACCTTGTTCGGGCATTTGCTCACGCAGAGCTGGCAGGCGGTGCAGTGGCTGTAGAAGTTCTTCTGGCTCACGGCGCCGGCCGGTACAGGCGTCGTCGTGCGCGGCGGTACTTGCTTGTATTCCAGTTTCGCTACGCCTTCGGCCAGCTTCTTTTTCTTGGCTTCTACCGTAGCGGCCCCGGCGAAAAGGGCCAGGCCGGTGATGAAGGCCCGGCGCTCCGCTCCATTCTGCGGTTCCGCCCCGCTGCGTTTCGCTACCTTCGGATAGAACTTGTATTGGATAGCGTGGCTGTGGCAGTTCTCGATGCAGTCGAAACAGGCGACGCAGCGGCTGTAGTCGATGGCGTGGTTCTTCGTGTCGATGCAGGAGGCTTTGCAGCGCTTGCCGCAGACCGAACAGTTGATGCACTTGTCCGTATCGATCACCGGGCGGAACAGCGAGAAGCGCGAGAGCAGGCCGAGCGTCGTGCCGACCGGGCAGACGGTGTTGCACCAGGTGCGCCCGCCTCTCCAGGCCAGGACCACAACAATAATAAAGGTAACGGCCGCCACGACCAGCACGGGAAGGCTCTTCAGATAGACTTCCGTGGGATAGAAGGCGTAGCTTCCGAAATGGGCGGAGATGGCGGCCAGCAGGTTGTTGATCCAGCCATAGATGGGGGCGAACAAAGCCGTGGCGATGCGTCCGTAGGCGCTGTACGGTGCGATGAGGAGGGCTACGGCGTTGAGCCCGAGCACCAGCAGCACGATGAACACCACGAGCAGTCCGTAGCGCAGCCATTTGATCTCCCGCGTGTAGTGGAAGCGGTTCTTCTTGCCTTTGCGCCTGCCGCTGAGCCAGGAAACGATGTCCTGGAAGACGCCAAGCGGGCAGATGACGGAGCAATAGACTCTGCCGAAAAGAAGGGTCAGTACGGCCAGGCAGATGATGACGGCCAGGTTCAGGGCCAGCACGGCCGGCAGCAGCTGGATCTTGGCCATCCAGCCGAACCAGGTGTGCAGCGCGCCGGTGAAATCGAGGAAAAGCAGCGTGATCAGAACGAAGAAAACGGCTGCTACGGTTATTCGGACCTTGCGTAGCATTTTGGAAATATTTTTTACAAAGTTAAGCGCAAAATTTGTATTCCCAAAAAAAGATTCTTAACTTTGGGGTTGCTAAGTGTGTCAGCACTGGATTGTATTGTAACACCTTACGTAAATAATTAATAGTTAACTAAATAAACAAAAAACATGAAAAAATTGAGTACTTTGTTCGCAGCCGTCGCTCTGATGCTGGTTGCAACGTTCACCGCTTCGGCAGTGGATAACACCTACAAAGTGGGCAACGGCTACGTTACCGTCACGGTCAGTGAACTGGCCCCCAGCGCTGACGGCAAGACGCTGGTTACCTGCTACAACATGGATGTGGCTCCGGAAGTCTTCAACGACTGCGCTTCCGTGATCCTCACCCCGCTGGTGCGCGACAATGATGGTCACAAGAACCTGATCGAGGTCGTGGTCGTCAGCCCCGAAGGCGCCAACATCAACACCGAATGGCTGCAGAGCCAGTGCTACAGCGTGTGCGACCCGAACCGTGTCCGCTTCGTCACCGCCCGCAAAGGCGAGACCGCTCACGTGAAGACCTGCACCAACATCCCTTACGACAACTGGATGGACGACGGCGCCGCTTTCTATGTGACGACCCAGCAGGTTACCTTCAAACCGAACTGTATCAAGAACTACCCGGGTGAGGAATACATCTGCGACATCCCGTACCTCGCCAAACCGCTCGTGGTCGATCCCGTGATGGCCCCGATTCCGGTCGAAGCCAAACTGGAAGGCGACCGTGTCCTCCGCACCAAACTGTTCTACCCGGTCAACGTGACCAAGAAGGTTGACAACTATCTCGAGAACGCTGAAGCCCTCGAGCTCCTCAATACCCTCGACAGAGGTAACTTCGAAGTGACCGGCATCAACATCGAAGGCTGGGCCTCCCCTGAAGCTACCGTGGCTTACAACAAGAACCTCTCGATCAACCGTGCGAAGACCGTCAAGAACATCATCGCTGACAAGTACAGCTTCCCGCAGGATGTCTATACTGTCAACGGCAACGGTGAGTACTGGGATTCCATCATCGACTATGTCGACAACAGCGAAGAGCCCGTCATCGCCAGCAACCGTGAGGCCCTCAAGGACGCCATCGCTTCCAACGGTGACCTCGACAAACGTGAAGCTGCCATCAAGAAGATCGACGGTGGCAAGCCGTACAAGAACATCTTCGACGCCGTTTACCCGCGCAGCCGTTTCGCCGAAGCTGTGGTTTCCTTCCGCAACAAGGGCTACAACCAGGCTGACTGCATGAAGCTCTACAAGGCCGATCCGAAGAACCTCTCCGCTGACGAGTACGTGCTCCTGATCCAGGACGGCGCTTCGCAGGATGTGGTTGACAACGCCGTGAAGCTCTACCCGAACGATCCGCGCGTGGCCGCTGTCGCCGCTGCCAAGGCTTACGAAGCCGGCAACATCGACAAAGCCATCGAGCTCTACAAGAAGGCCGGCAACTCCGAGGAAGTTTACAACAACCTCGCTGCCTGCTACCTGGCCAAGGGTGACGCCGAGAACGCCAAGGCTTGCCTCGAGAAAGTGACCGATCCGAAGCTCTCCGAGACCAACGCCAACGAACTCCGCAAGGTCGTCCTCAACAACAAGTTCTTCGGCAAATAAATCCCTGCCGAAAACGTGAAACCGAAAGGGGAGGGGCCAACCCTCCCCTTTTCCTACCTGCCCTGGTGGTGGAATGGTAGACACGAGGGACTTAAGAATAATTTGAGTGCACTCTCTGAAAAGAGAGATGTAGAATGTCGTAAATTCAAGGAAGCCTTAACAGGTCATGCTGATGGTAATCTTGAGCCAAGCCTTCAGAAGAAGGAAGGTGCAGAGACTAGACACGACACACCTAAAGATATCCCATCCATGGTGAAGGAATAGTCCGGACCACGAACAGACAATGGTGGCGAAAGCCATAGTGGTAAGAAAATCCCTTGGACCGCAAAGTCCGTGCGGGTTCGATTCCCGCCCGGGGCACCTAGAGATGTTTTTGAGGTTTTTCAAGCATTTCTAAAGATTGGAAAAGTCTAACAATTAGCGAGTTGCTGTTGTTAGACTTTTTTAAATGGTGCTTGCTATTTCGGAAAATAGCTTGTATTTTTGTCTTGTAAGAAAAATTTACAAGCTATGGCTGTAACCTTCTATCTCTTCACAAGACCGGACAAGAAAGGCGACCATCCGATCTACACTTCCATTTATCTGAACGGGAGCAGGTTCTGCTCCAGCATCGGGTATAGCATCAGCCCTGAAAAGTGGGATGACGAAAAGATGAAAGTGAAGCATGGCGCAAGCAATGCCCGCAAAGTGCCTTTCAATACCATTAATTCCAGGATCGCAGCAATTTCGTCCAGGTTCGACACCCTTGAAGCGAATAACGCCAAGTTATCCAAGGAACAGATCAAGAAGCAGCTTGCAGAAGTGGTCGGTCGTGCAGCAAAAGAGTTGGACACACCAGAGAAGTATGGCCCTGTCAATTTCTTCCACTATTTCGATGCTTTCATCCTTGATGGTAAGTTGAATCATAAGTGGGCGCTTAATACGGTCAAGAAGTGGGGGACACTCCGTGCTCATATGAAGAAATTCAACCCGGACATTACGCTGGATGACTTTGATAAGGAGACCCTCGATGCCTATGTCCGTTTCGGCGCGACGGAAATCCATATGCTGGATGTCTCGATCAGGAAGGAATTGAGCCTTCTTCGCTGGTATCTCGGCTGGTGCGTTGACAAGGGATACACTACGAATCAGACCTTCTCCAAGTACCGGGCAAGATTGAAGGATACGAAAAAGCCTGTCATATTCCTTGAGAAAGATGAGCTCCTGAAGTTGTATGGTTTCAAGATTCCAAAGAACGGGACAGAGGTGGTTCTCCATGATATGGATGGAGAGGAATACAGGAAAGTTGTTACGGAGAAAGCGTCCATGGACAAAGTCCGGGATCTGTTCTGCTTCTGCTGCTTCACTTCGTTACGCTACTCGGACCTTGCCCAGTTGCAACGGACGAATATTCAGGACGGCTATATCCAATTGACCACGATCAAGACCGATGACACGGTCAATATCCCCCTTAATGAACAAGCACAGGCGATCCTGAATAAGTACGCGGCCTTCGACTTCGACGGATTAGCCCTTCCTGTCATCAGTAACCAGAAAATGAACCAGTATCTCAAGGATATCTGTGAGTTGTGCGAGTTCACAACACCTGTAACCATTGTCCAGTACATTGATGGAAAGAGAAAGGATATCTGCCAGCCGAAATGGAAACTGATGGCTACTCACGCTGCAAGGCGGACATTCATTTGTACCGCCCTGGCGGCAGGAATCCCTCCCCAGGTCATTATGAAAATGACCGGCCATTCTGACTACAAAGCAATGAAACCCTACATCGAGGTCGCGGAGAGAACCAAGGATGATGCAATGGTGAAGTTTGCCAACTTTCTTAAATAGAGCGAGCTATGAATATACTTCTCATTATTGCCTATTCACT